>Ga0157373_10000103_pt1 | contig 66493 bp, 54 predicted proteins | sample C65metaG_FD_113460 | JGI IMG/M metagenome (GOLD analysis project Ga0157373, IMG submission 113460) | Corn rhizosphere microbial communities from Kellogg Biological Station, Michigan, USA - C6-5 metaG | ecosystem: Host-associated > Plants > Roots > Rhizosphere > Soil | place: USA: Michigan... | reverse complement strand
TGAGCGGTTTTTGCGCAACAGCATGCCTCAATACCCTGCTGAACGCTTGCCGCGCGGGCATGACCGTGTGACAAGACCGCGAAACTGGCAAGAACATTTTTGCAGCGCAGCGAGTGGCCGGGGGAGGTCCTTGTGCGTTGCAGCAGTCAGGAGGCCGTTTCGGCATGTCGACCAAGCCCTTCCAGCACGAGAAGGACGCGCCCTGGATCTTCCGCACCTATGCGGGCCATTCCACGGCGGCCAAGTCGAACGCGCTCTATCGGGCGAACCTCTCAAAGGGACAGACGGGCCTGTCGGTGGCTTTCGACCTGCCGACCCAGACCGGCTACGACGCCGATCACATCCTGGCGCGCGGCGAAGTCGGCAAGGTCGGCGTGCCGGTCGGACACCTGGGCGACATGAAGACGCTGTTCGAGGGCATTCCCCTCGACCGCATGAACACCTCCATGACCATCAACGCCCCGGCCGCCTGGCTGCTGGCGATGTATGTGGCGCTGGCCGATGAGCAGGGCGCCGACCGCAAGCTCCTGCAGGGCACCACCCAGAACGACCTGATCAAGGAATACCTGTCGCGCGGGACCTACATCTTCCCGCCGGAGCCTTCGCTGCGGCTGATCGGCGACATGATCGCCTGGTGCTACCGGGAAGTTCCCAAGTGGAACCCGATGAACGTCTGCAGCTACCACCTGCAGGAAGCGGGCGCGACGCCGGAGCAGGAGCTGGCCTATGCGCTGGCGACGGCGATTGCGGTGCTCGACACCGTAAAGGCCGGTGGGCAGGTGCCGGAAGAGGACTTCGAGGTCGTCTGCTCGCGCATCAGCTTCTTCGTCAACGCCGGCGTCCGGTTCGTGACCGAGATGTGCAAGATGCGCAGCTTCACCCAGCTGTGGGACGAAATCCTGGAACGGCGCTACGGCGTGCAGGACCCCAAGGCGCGGCGCTTCCGATACGGCGTGCAGGTCAATTCGCTGGGCCTGACCGAGCCGCAGCCGGAGAACAACGTCTATCGCATCCTGCTCGAAGCGCTGGCCGTGACGCTGTCGAAGGACGCGCGGTGCCGGGCGCTGCAACTCCCGGCCTGGAACGAGGCGCTGGGCCTGCCGCGTCCGTGGGACCAGCAGTGGTCGCTGCGCCTGCAACAGGTGCTGGCCTACGAGACCGACCTGCTGGAGTTCGAGGACATCTTCGCGGGCTCCCACGTCGTCGAGGCCAAGGTCGCCGAGCAGAAGGCGGGCGCACTGGCTGAACTGGCCAGGATCGACGAGATGGGCGGCAGTGCGGCGGCCATCGGCTACATGAAGGCCCAGCTGGTCGGCTCTAACGCCGAACGCGCGCGCCGTATCGAAACCGGCGACATGACCGTCGTCGGCGTCAACAAGTGGACCGAAACCGAGCCCTCGCCGCTGTCAGCCGGTGAAAGCTCCATCGAGACCGTCGATCCCAAGCTCGAAGCCGATGTCATCGCCAAGCTGAAGGCCTGGCGTGCGGTGCGCGACCAGAACGCCGCCGACCGTGCGCTGGCCGACCTGAAGGCCGCCGCGCGCGAGGGCCGCAACATCATGGAGCCCTCCATCGCTGCGGCGAAGGCAGGCGTCACCACCGGTGAGTGGGGCGGAGCGCTGCGCGACGTGTTCGGCGAGTATCGGGGTCCGACCGGCGTGGCGCTGGTCGTCTCCTCCGACGGCGCCGAGGACATCGAGGCGGTGAAGAAGGAAGTCGAGCGCGTGTCACAGGCGCTCGGGCGCACGCTGACCTTCCTGGTCGGCAAGCCGGGCCTCGACGGCCACTCCAACGGCTCCGAACAGATCGCCACCCGCGCCCGCGCCGTCGGCATGGACGTCATCTACGACGGCATCCGCTCGACGCCGCAGGAGATCGTTCAGCGGGCGAGAGAGGGCAAGGCCCATGTCGTCGGCCTCTCCATCCTTTCGGGCTCGCACCTCGATCTCGTGCAGGAAGTCGTGCGCCTGATGCGCGCCGAGGGTCTGGGCGATGTGCCGGTGGTCGTTGGCGGCATCATCCCGCCGGAAGACGCGCTGATCCTGCGCCAGATGGGCGTGGTGCGGGTCTATACGCCCAAGGACTTCCAGCTCACCGGCATCATGGCCGACGTCGTCAAGGTCGCCGAGCAGTCGGCGTTGCAGACCGCCTAGTCGCGATCGGCGCGGGCGGTCGCTGGCGCCGGCCAGACGCGGACCATGACGGCGAGCGTGATCGAGCCCAGCACCGCCAGCGCCGCGCCCAGCCACTGGACGGCGTTCATGCCGTGGGCGGCCAGCTGACCGGCCAGGCCGCTGACGATGACCACGAGAATGGCGCTCGCCCAGTTGGCGGCGTCCTGCTTGCTGAGGTTCTTGAACATGCCCGGTCCCCGACCGCTTTTCCGAAGTCGGGGAAAAAGCCAGAACCGGGCGCGGGAGTCCCTGCGACACGGGCGCGCGGGGTCTATTTGGCGTGCTTTTCCAGCAGGGCGGCGTAGGCGGCCAGGAACTTGCGCAACAGCTCGCGGATATCGTCCTTCGTCAGCTTCCCAGCCTCGTTGAAGTAGGTCCCCGTGTGGTTCAGGTAGAGCTCGGGCTGCTGCAGCACCGGCATGTCGAGGAAGACCAGCGACTGGCGCAGGTGGTGGTTCGCGCCAAAACCCCCGAGCGCGCCGGGCGACTGGCTGACCACCGCCGCAGGCTTGGCGGCATAGACGCTGGAGCCGTACGGCCGCGAACCGACGTCGATGGCGTTCTTCAGGGCGCCGGGGACGGAGCGGTTGTACTCGGGCGTCACGAAGATCACCCCTTCGGCCGGGCGCACTTCGTCGCGGAAGCGGGTCCAGGCGGCCGGCGGGCCCTCCTTTTCGGCGTCCTCGTTATAGAGGGGCAGGTCGCCGATCTCGACGATCTTCAGATCCAGCCCCTCGGGCGCGAGCTCAATGAGGGCGTTGGCGACCTTGCGGCTCAGCGACGCCTTGCGAAGGCTGCCGACGAGGACGGCGATGGTGCGGGACATGGAAGGCTCCAGGGTTGGGCGTTGTTAGACGCCTCAACAGGTAAGGGCTCTCAAGCTATTCGCAACAGAATCTGTGGCAGATATTTCTGAGGCCGCCTTCAGCAAACCTGCGTCAACGCCGCGTCGCCGCGGGAGCGCTCTTCTGGAACGCCGTCGGCGCCGGCTTGGAGTTGGCGACGGCCACGGCCACCGCGTGGCTGTTGGGCGTCGTCAGCAGTTCGCTATCCTTCGGTGCGAGCACGAAGAACGCGACCGCCGCGCCGGCCACCGCCAGCGCGATCGGGATGGCCAGGACCCAGAGCGAAAAGGTGCGGCCCTTGGTCGGCTCATCGGCGGCGGGTGCGGCCTCGACCGTTTCGACCTCTGGGCCATCGGTATCGACGCTCATGGGAACTCCAAAGCCGTTCAAGTCGCCAACGGAACGGGTGCGACAAGGGCAGGGTTCCGGATGGGTGGCGGAGAGCGGCTCCGGGAGTTCCCCGAAACGGTCGAGCTAATGTTGACATAAGTGTCATTTTCGTCGCTTCAGGGGCGAATTCACGCGCAGGAGCGAAAGCCGGGGCCGCGGGTGCTTGACCCGCCGGGCGGCCTTGCGCGATTGGGTCGGAAAGAACAGTCCCAGGGGAGGGCGTTTCGGTGACTTTGGGTGCGCGGATCAGGCGCGACGTAACCTACCTGCGCAACGCCCTTCGCACGCTGCGCTGGGTAAAGCCGATCAAGGGTGACTCACCGAACCTCGCCTGCGACGACGTCGAGGCCGCCGTCGACAAGTGGCCCGACCGCCGCGCTATCACCTTCGAGGGCACGACCCTCACCTATGCCGAGTTTGATCAGCTCGCCAACCGCTACGCCAACTGGGCCAAGGCGCAGGGGCTGACGCGCGGCCAGTCCGTCGCCCTCTTCATCCCCAACCGGATGGAATACATCGCCATCTGGTACGGCCTGACCAAGGTGGGCGTGGTCACGGCGCTGATCAACAACAACCTGGCCGGCGCCCCGCTCGCCCACTGCATCAACATCTCCGGCGCCTCGCACGTCATCGTCGATGACGAGACCGGCGCGGCGTTCGAGGCGGTAAGGGAACAGCTCTCAAAGCCGGTCCGCGAATGGACGCTGGGCCGCGCGCACGGCGCCCTGCACGACCTCGCCCAGGCGCTGAGGAGCGTCTCGCCCCTGCGCCCTGACCGTCAGGCCTCGCGCGCCGGCATGACGGCCAACGACGTCGCCCTCTACATCTTCACCAGCGGCACAACCGGCCTGCCCAAGGCCGCCAAGATGACCCACATGCGGGTCCAGCTCTACATGCGCGGGTTCGCGGGCTCGACCGGGGCGGTGGAGAGCGACCGCATCTACATCACCCTGCCGCTCTATCACGCGACCGGAGGCCTCTGCGCCGTCGGTGCGGCGCTGCTGACCGGGGCCTCCATCGCGCTGCGCAAGAAGTTCTCAGCCAGCCAGTTCTGGGAGGACATCGTCGCCGAGGAGTGCACGATGTTCGTCTATATCGGCGAGCTGTGCCGCTACCTGATCAACCAGCCGGTCCATCCGCTGGAGACCAGCCACAAGCTGCGCGAAGCCTTCGGCAACGGCCTGCGTCCCGACGTCTGGGAGGAGATGCAGCCCCGCTTCAAGATCCCCTACGTGCTGGAATTCTACGGCGCCACCGAAGGCAACGTCTCGATGTTCAACTGGGACGGAAAGCCCGGCGCCATCGGCCGCGTGCCCAAGTGGCTGGCCTGGCGTTTCAACGCCCGGCTGGTGAAGTTCGACCTCGAGAAGGAAGAGCCCGTGCGGGGCCCGAACGGCCTTTGCGTGCCCTGCCAGCCCGGCGAGATCGGCGAGTGCCTGGGTCTGATCGGCACCGACGTGCGCAACGCCTTTGCGGGCTACGCCGACAAGGCCGCCACCGAGAAGAAGATCCTGCGCAACGTCTTCAAGAAGGGCGACGCCTACTTCCGCACCGGCGACCTGATGCGTCAGGACAAGGACGGCTACTTCTATTTCATCGACCGGATCGGCGACACCTTCCGCTGGAAGGGCGAGAATGTCTCAACGGGCGAGGTGGCCGAGCGTCTGGCGCATGTGCCGGGCGTGCAGGAGGTCAACGTCTACGGCGTCCAGGTCGGCAAGCTCGACGGCCGCGCCGGGATGGCCTCGCTGGTGGTCGATCCGACCTTCAAGATCGATGAACTGGCCGACTTCGTGGACCGCGAGATGCCGGCCTATGCGCGCCCGCTGTTCGTGCGCCTGCAGCCTCACATCGAGACCACCGGCACCTTCAAGTACCGCAAGATGGACCTCGTCGCCGACGGCTTCGACCCGGCCAAGGTGAAGGACCCGATCTATTTCCGCAGCCCGGAGAACAAGGGCTACGCGAAGGTGACCAAGGCCAACTACGACAAGATCGTGGGTGGGGCGTACAAGCTCTAGGCCATGCGGCTCAACCAGGTCACCGTAGCCGCTCGCGACCTCGACGCCTCCATGGGCTTCTACGAGACGCTGGGCTTGAAGCTGATCGTGCGCAACGATCACTACGCCCGCTTCGAGTGCCCGGACACTGACGGCGGCGAGCCTGCGACCTTCTCACTGCATCTCGATCCGCAGGCCAAGGGCGTCACCGATACGGTGGTCTATTTCGAGGACGATGACCTCGACGCCACGGTCGCGCGGCTCACGCAGGCGGGGCTGACTTTTGACAGCGGCCCCGCCGACCAGACCTGGCTCTGGCGAGAGGCCTACCTCACCGATCCGACCGGCAATCGCGTCTGCCTCTACCGCGCGGGAGAGGCGCGTCGCTTTCCGCCCTGGCGGCTCACGTAAGGCAAGGCTGCGGCGTCATGCTGCACTGCGATTGAAACCCGCGCTTTTAGTGCGTATATGCCGCTTCCTCCCCGAGCGGGCCATGTGTGTGGCGGTCCCGCGATCCTTTAGCGTAGGATTTTCAGACGCCATGCTGCTGACCATGATGAAGGCCAAGCTGCACCGCGCCACGGTCACCCAGGCCGACCTCGAGTACGAGGGCTCGATCGCTATCGACCGCGATCTGCTGGACGCTTCAGGCATCCTGCCGCACGAGCAGGTGGATGTGCTCAACATCACCAATGGCGCGCGCTTTACGACCTACGCCATCGAGGCGCCGCGCGGCTCGCGGGTGGTCGGCGTCAATGGCGCCGCCGCCCGCTTGGTGCAAAAGGGCGACAAGGTGATCGTCGTCACCTACTGCCAGCTGCCGGCCGAAGAAGCCCGCAACTACAATCCCGGCGTCGTGCTGCTGGACGACGGCAACAACGTCAAAAAGGCGGCCTGACCGTGCGCGGCCGGCTTGCCGCGCTCAGCCTTTGCCTGCTCGCCGGGGCCTGTTCGTCTGGCCTCAAGGGCGTGGATGAATCCGCTCTCAACGACGCCGTCGGCAAGGCCATCGGCGATCCTTCCACCTGCGTGCTGCTGGTCGACCACAGCGGCAAGACCCTGTGGCGCTACGGCACCCACATGACCTGCGCGCGCGAGCTACCGTCCTGCGGCAAGCCGGGCGAGACCCTGACCATCGACGACCTCTCCAAGGCCGCGGCCAAGGGCGACGAGGTGGCGATCAGCTGCCCCAGCACCCCTGACGGCCTGCGCTCCGTCGGCTGGGCGAGCGGGCCGGTGCAGTCCTCGCCCAAGGCCCACCACCCGCCGCTGGCCTTCGCCGCGGTGATGGAGGGCGAGCGCGCCCTGCCGGGCCGTGAGATCACAGCCCGGCTGACCGAAGCCTTCTCGGACGCCGGTCTCTAGCGCGCCAGCTCGTAGACGGCGCTGACGTCCACCCGCACCCGGGTCTCGCCGGCCGACACCGGCGTGGAAACGTCACGCTCGGCCTTGGCCATCATCATCACCGACGGGGGCATTGGCGGCGGCGCGGCGTAGCTGGAGCCTTCGTTCAGGCTGACCAGCCGCACCACATGATAGCCGGTGGCCCGCGCATAGAGGTCGGCCTTGGCCTGCAGCGCCTGCACGGCCTTCACCCGCGCATCGTTCTCGGCGGCGGTGGAGTCGTCGAGCCCAAAGCTGACGCCGCTGACCGTATCGGCCCCGGCGTTGACGGTCGCGTCGACCAGCTGACCGACGCGGTCCATGTCATGGCTGGTCACCGTCACCTGGTTGGAGACCTGATAGCCGGTCAGGCGCGGCGGCAGGTTCTCCTGATAGACGTACTGCGGGCTGACGCTGAGGTTGGAGGTCTGGATGTCCTTCTCCGGGATGCCGGCCTTGCGCAGCGCCGCGATCACCTGGGTCATCTTGGCGGCGTTCTGGCGGATGGCGTCGGCCGCCGTGGGGGCGACGTTCTGGACGCCCAGCGAGATGGTCGCCATGTCGGGCGCCAGGCGCGTCTCGCCATAGGCCGACAGATTCAGCGTCGTGGCGCGGAAGACGGAGTCGCTCGCCGTCTGGGCGGAAGCGGCCGCGGCGGAGCCCGCCAGGATCAGGGCGCTCAACGCCGCCGCGCGGAACAGGGTTTTCATAGGTGTATCTCCAGTGAAGCTCATGGCCGCAACGGCCACGCTTGCAGGTTCGTTCCGCAAGCTGCTCTGCCCAAGCTGAACGGCGGCTTTAACGCCGGAGGACCTCATGCTAACCCGGCCCAGCCCTTGGGGGCCCGTAGCTCAATGGTTAGAGCCGGCCGCTCATAACGGTCTGGTTGCAGGTTCGAGTCCTGCCGGGCCTACCACTCTCTGCCACAGCTGTTGTTTTTGCGAGGGTTCGAGTCCGGTTCTGTCAAACCGGGCGAGAAGTTTGACACTTCCGGTTCTCGAAATGATCCGCGTCCGACCCTCAGCCGACCTCCGCTCCGTCAGCTCCCGAACCGTAGGAGCTCCGCAGAAAGTGCTCGATCTTTCGCCGCGCACAGTTGTAGCGGGGCCGCCGGGGGAAAGAGGAAAGCTCCGACCAGCATTCCCGCCGTCCCCACTCCAACCGTCGCCAGCCGGGACTTGAGGAAGCTCGGCTGCTTCATAAGCTCGGTCGGGGACTGCGCGGAGGCCACCACATTGCCGTCCGTCAGCGCCTCCTTCACGGCGCTGGGGTGCATCTGGCCAACCGATGGGAATTGCATCCAAGGCAACAGGCGTGCGTGACACGCAATCTGAGCGGGCATTCACCTCCGGCTTCAGGCGGGGACTCGCTCCGCAAGGCGTGAGATCGCCCTGCCATCGACCGCAGGGTTGGCAGACAAGCCGCTGATCCAGACAGTGTTGCGATCAACGTGGAGGAACGACGAACACGGCGACCGCCTTGAGGTAGTGCAGTGGTGGCTCGGCGATGCTGAGGGGTTGAGCCGGACGGGGGGCCACGCGACAGGGGCTAATGGGTGGGCTGCGCATGCTTGACTAGCTCACTTCGCGCGAACAAGTCTTGGCTTCGGGCAAACACAGGGAGGACGATGTGGCTTACAAATTTGAAATCTACAAGGACAAGGCGGGCGAGTTCCGCGTTCGGTTCAAGTACAACAGCGAGACCGTCTTCTCGACGGAGGGCTATTCGTCCAAAGCGTCCGCGAAGAATGCCATCGAATCCATCCAGAAAAATGGACCATCCGCCCCGACCGAGGACCTGACTGGCTAGCGTACGGTTTGGCTTTATGCCGCCTGAGAGGCGTCGGGGGCTGTCATGGAGCAGCGCGCGCCGCCGATCAGCGCCTAGGAGAAGACCCGCGCTGCTCTCGCCCCAACCACGTTGGCAGCTCTCGTCCTTGCGAGCCGCGGCCAACGCCTTCCAAGACACGCCAAGTTCCGCCGCCGCGTCGGCTCCCGTGAGGCCTCGCTCGCGCCGTCTTCGCACCAGCTTGGCACCAAGGCCCGATCCGAGGCCCGCGCGCGCGTCTCGCCGGTAAGTATGCAGGCGCAAGAATTCATTGCTACTAAGTCGGGAACCCGACACGCCGAAGTGAGTTGGGCAAGACGGTCATGTCGTAAGGGGGAAGAGCGATGTCGCGCGTGTTGGTCGTGGACGATGACGCGGACATCTGCGAGCTCATCGAAGACGTGCTCAAAGAGGTAAGGCTAAGCACGGTCTGCGCCACCACCGACGAAGCCGCCTATCGGATCATCCCGACGCTGCCCACTCTTCAGGCGCTTGTGGTGGATGTTAACCTGGGCACTGGCACTACCGGCTTCGACGTTGCACGCTTCGCGAGACAGGTGATCCCTGAGCTTCCTGTAATCTATGTGACGGGCGAAGCCACGCGGGAATCCTTCCGCGTCTTTGGCGTCCCCGATAGCGTCCTTCTGGAAAAGCCGTTCGACCTGGACGATCTGGCCCAAGCCGTCGTCTCCAAAGTCGCGACTGCTTCCACACGTTAAGGCCCCGGATGGACGCGCAAGGCGAGACTCCGTGGCGCGGTGGGCTGCTCATCCGCTCCGATCATGGGCGTACAGGAGTCGAGCGGGCGATGGCCCAGACTTCACGAGGCGTTGGCCGGATGCTGGCCTGGCCTCTGCGGGATGAGGGCGATCAACAAGATGATGGCGACGGCCAACACCAGCGACGCTAGTGGCCGGCTGAAGGCGAGCCCGCCGTGGCCGAGCGGCTTATCGAGAAAATCACCGACGGTGGCGCCCAGCGGCCGCGTCAGGATGAACGCCGCCCAGAATAGTAACACCCGCGAAATCCGCGTTGTGAAATAGAGGCCGGCAAGCACCAGCAGAGCCGCGCCAAAGACAAGTGCCCCGCCCGAGTAGCCGAGGCCGCCGTCAGCCGTCCAGTCACCCAGCGCGGTGCCCAGCGTCTGCGAGAACGTGATGGTGATCCAGTAGAAGACTTCTTCACGCGGCCCCGAGACGGTGTTGACGTCCACTGTCCCAAGCGTCCTGTGCCACGCAAACAACGAGGCGAGCACGCAAGCCAGCAGCAAGAGTGAGCCGCCGGGGTAGCCGATGCCAAGTGACCGGTCCGCAAAGTCGGCGAGCGTGGTTCCTGCCGTGGTCGAGGCAATGATGGTGGCCCAGTAGAGCCACGGCTTGAATGTCCGCGCCTTGATCTGCGCCCAGACCAGCCCGATCAGGAGCGCCCCAAAGATAGCGGTGCCGATCAGGTAGCCGGGATGCCACGCCACCGCGCTAGCCGTGGGCGTGGTCTCGCCAAGCCAGGTCATGGTGACGGTGTCGCCACCGGTCTCGCCCAGCGTGGTCGCCAGGACCTTGATGATCCAAAAGCCCAGCGTGATCGCCGGGACCTTGCTGAGCATCTCTCGCTGTTCGGCAGTCATGACGTCCTTTCGCAGGGCTCACCGCCCTCGGGAACCGCGAAGCGTGAATAAGGTTCAACAAGCATCGTGGGAAGATGGGCGTTCCCCGGAAGGGAAACGCCCCGTCGGATCAATCGTGCTCGGCGGCTTCTTTGGTGGCGCTCTCCGCGCCATTCTCAAGAACCTTGCCGGTCACCGCATCGATGCCGACTTCTATGGTCTTGCCCTTGCTCACGATATCGAAGGAGTAGCGCAGGCCCGAGCCGCCGCGCTCTTTTTCGAGTTCCTTGTCCACGACGCGGCCAGGGCGAGCCTTGAGCGCGAGGGTCGTGGCTTCGTCGAGCGTGATCTTGCTCTGGCTGGCGAGTTGATGACCCTTGAAGTGGGCAACGGGGGTAGCGGCGTTTGCGGACGCTGCAGTAAAGGCAGCGCAGACCGCTAAGGCGGCGATGTACTTCATGGGAGTCCTCCGGGGGTTAGGAACCGGAGTTCGGCAGCTCGGTAAGGCGCTTGTGGGGCCCTTCGGTGTCGATCACCTGTCAATAAGCCCTGTTTCACCCCAGTTCGCCGAAACCGCCTTCATTTCGTACGCGATCCCGTCCCGAAGGCATCGTTAGGTCCGATGGCGCGTTAGGCCCGCGTGATGACGGCCCAGCCGGGTGTTTGGGGATGCACGATCGTGCAGATGTTGAACAAGGTCCCGGCCATCACTCTGGCGTTCTGGGTCGCCAAGACTTTCGCCACGACGGTAGGCGAGACGGCCGCGGACTATCTCAATTCAAACCTCCACCTGGGCCTAACCAACACGTCCCTGATTATGGCCGGCTTGCTGGCCATCGCCCTGCTGATCCAGTTCACGCGGCGGCGATACATCCCCGTGGTGGCATGTTCACGGAGACAGGATGGATACGGCCAACATCGGTCGCGACGTGGTCCTTAACGTGCAGAAGAGCGCGGAAGCCAGCGTGGTCACTGCCGAGGAGGGCGAGGAGCGAATGTAGTGGGTTCTTGCATCCCGCATCCTCCAGGACGCGCGAGCGCTTTGGCGGGGCTGTGGCAGATGTCCGGGTTCTAGCCGCGAGACCTTGGGCCGCGCTCCCCCAGGGTTGGCCAGCGCGATCACGCCGTGGAGCGTCGTCCCTCCGGCTCAGCCAGCACAAACAGATGGCGCCCACCCCGACGCACCTCGATTGCCTGGGCTGCGGTTTCGGCAAGCAGCGCATCTGCTCTGCCCATCAAATCAGCGATGGCGCAGGTCACGGGGCGCATCGTGCAGCTCCCATCGGGCAGTTCAACGTAGAACTCGAACGTCTCGACCATGGCTCCGTGTGCTGCCGATTGGGGAATAGCGCTTTGAGCAGAGTCAAAAAGTGTGTGATCCGCCGCTGGCGGTAACGCCGACATTGGCTGTCGCGTTGTGGCCAGTTCGAGGGCAGCATTCCCCCTATCAGACCTTTCGGCACGTCCGGTCGCGAAAACTAACAGCAGCGTCGCCGAGGTCGCTTGCGGCCAAGGTCGCGCTGATTCGCCGCGCTGACAGCCCGAGGGGAAAAGGGCACCTATCGCGCGTAGTGCCCGGCCGAGAGATCCCCATGCAGTCCTTTCGCGCGTATCTGCTCAACCCCGCCGGCAAGATCGTGTGGGGGGACTGGATAGAGGCTCACGACCAAGCTGAGGCTGAAGCGCTGGCACACAAACTGTGCAAGGCGGGCACCCCTACCGTTGAACTGTGGAAGGGCGCGCGGCTAGTCGCTGAGCTCTCCTGCGTCGAGGATGCGACGACGTAGCCCCCGTGGGCTGATGCGGCTGTTGCCCCTGGATGAGAAGTGCGCGCGGGTCGCAACTCATCCCTGCGCGCGCGCTCGGTCGACGACGGATCTCGGCCCGAGCAAGGTCACCTTTCCACCCCTAGCGGACGTTGGTGGCTGCACCGGGCATTGCGGCCATTGCTGACCGCGCCAGACGTTCTTGGTCAGCCGCTGCGGTGTACACAGCCACCTCGCTCAATGTTTTATGGCCCGTGATGGCCATGATCTGATGCGCACTGCAGCCGGCTTCCGCGAGTCGCCGCGCAGCAGCCTTTCGCAGCCCATGCGGAGTGGAGTTCTCGGGCAGTCCGGCGGCCTTAGCGCATTCCACAAACCAGTTGGTGAAGCCCGCTGCAGAGAAGGGCTTCCCGGCTTGAGTGACGAGGAAGGTCATCTGATCAGCAGGGACAAGATCAAGAGCGGCTTGTAGGGCCGGGTGGACGGGGATCGCTAGCCGGGTCTTCGTCTTTTGCTGACGGACGTGGACGGCCCCGTTCTTGAGATGCTGCCGCCCGAGGAGCACGACATCGGAGCGACGCTGGGCGCTGTAGAGAAGGAGCATCAGCGCGAGGTGCGCGCGAGAGCCCAAAGGCCACTTCGCGGTGAAGGCGGCGATGTCATCTTCGGTCCAAGTGCGGAAGCCTGACGAGTTGCGCCTGATTGGCCGAATGAACTGAGCCGGGTTGTCGTCGCGCCATCCGTGATCCACGGCGAATTGCATCACGCCGCGCAGGCGCTTCAGCAGGTTGTTCGCCGCTCCGGTTCGGTCAGCCATCCCATCGAGCATCCGGCGAATGTGTCGGGCTTCGAGTTGCGCCACCGGCTTTTCGCCGTGTTCCGCGCGGAGTCGCTCAAGCATGTTGCGGTAGGTTCGCTGCGTGAGCGGCGCGAGCGCTCGGAACTCGGCGGAACCGAGATAGGCTGCGATGAGCGAGCCGAGGCTACCAGACCGCCAGCGTTCCGCCCCGACATGCCGCTTCGGTGCTGTCTCGCCAGCAAGGGCTGCTTGATACGCCGCCATGAACTGGTCCGATCCGGGCAGGCCGGGTAGAGCGATCCGCTTGTACCCAGGCCGTCGGAAGTAGTGCCTTGGCCGGCCGTGTCGATCTTTGAAGGATTGGACGTACCGCAAGCGAAGGACGGCCATCAGATCGCGTCCCACGGGTTCTCGGTGGCGTCCCCATCGCCGCCGGGAAGCTCCTCGAAGGCCGCGTCGAGGCTGCGCCGGTCCCACACCTTTCGCCGGTCGATCCACCTAGGCTTAGGCATGCGGCCATCGACGACGAGCTCGTCGAACTTCGTCGCCGAGACGCCGATGTAGCCAGCTGCTTCTTCGCGGCTTAACCCGCGTCGTTCTGGCGTTCTTGTAGGATCGCGAGACACGGGGCCGTCATTCCGGCTCAGCCAACCCGACTTTAGCGCTCACACAATGCAGGATGGCCGCGCTGTCCACGGTGGGCGGCTCGCGGCCCGAGAGCTGAGCGGCCACTTCGTGCCCGAACAACGTGGCCTGCAAACACTCGACCGCATAGGCGTGCAACGCATCGCGGTACGCGTCCACGGCATCGAGGGTACGGCACGCGAGGTCGCCGTCAGGTCCCTCACTCACCCGCACAAGGGCATTCAGTTGGTTTCGCAAGCGCCGCGTCCACGCCGGATCAGAGAAGGCCTCACCGTCCGCACAGGCGCGCACAAACTCTGGATCGGCATCGAACGGCCACGCCTCAACCTCTACCGAGAGCTGCGTCAGGAGCGCCCGCAGAGGCGCGCGAAGCTCAGCCAGTGCGGTATCATGTGACGGCAACTGCTCCGCAAGCCTAATCAAGCCCGCCGACAGCGCCGAGGAGGCAGCCGCGCTACCGGCATCGCCGAAGCGCTCGCGAACCCTCTGAGCAAGCTCAATCATGGACCGCAGCGTCGGTGCGGCAGCTGCGCCTCCGAGAAGTCGCTCCAAGCTGTGCTCTGCCCGCAGTCCTTCGCCGATCAGGCGAGCGGCGATGTGCGCCATCGAACGGCCGGTCGCCTCCGCTTGGCTCTCCAATTCGAGCCTCTCGGCGCGCGGAACCCGCACGAGCATCATAGAGCTTTCCCCACCCTTGGGGCTCTGCCGCCCAGGGACAGGAGGCCGGCCGCGACGCCGCTTTCCACCTTGATCCGTTTCAGCCATTGGTCGCTCCTTTAAAATCATTCGATCTATAAAAGTGTTGCCGCGCGATGGCAACCAAAATATATAGCGTTTGATCTCAAAACGCCTGGAGATCGGACTCGGGTCTTCTCCTGAGGAGAGCAACGTGGCGCCCGTAGCCGCCCTTCGCGCCAGCGTGGGGCATGTGAGCTTCTCGTATGGAAAACTATGTCAATAACGGCTCTTACCTTTATTCCTCGGCGCAGCCGCGCGCCCTTAAAGGGCGCGCGCCGAAAGGCGATCAGCGCGCGTCGATTCTCGCCCGGCCTTATGTCTCTGCTCCTGATGAGGGCGCAGCCGTGACCTCTCCGTCGCCTCTCGAAGCCGCGCTGTTCTACGCCTCGTTGGGGTGGGCAGTTTTCCCGGCGGACGTCCAACCGTTCCGTCCGCTCGTGCGCCGAGGCTGCCACGACGCGAGTAAGGAGCCGGACGTTATCCAATCAATGTGGCGGACTCGCCCTGCTGCTGGCGTCGCGGTTGCCACTGGCGCCGTCTCCGAGTTGATCGTCCTCGATATCGACAGCAAGCACGGGCGCGATGGCCGCGCCTCTCTCGCTCCGTTGCTTCTCGCTCAAGGCGGGTTTCCGCTGACATGGATCAGTCACACGCCGTCTGGTGGGCAACACGTCTTCTTTCGGCATCCCGGCGGGCGAGTTCTCAACCGCGTTGACCTGTTGCCTGGGGTGGACGTCCGCGCTGATGGCGGAGCTGTCGCCGCGCCGCCCAGCGGCGGCGGCGGTTACCGCTGGTTCGAACCCCCCGGCCGGCATCCGCTGGCCGATCCGCCCGCTTGGCTGCTCGATCTGCTGACTTCGAGCGGCGTTCCCAAACGCACCTCTCCCACCATCCTGCGCTTTCGTTCCCCGGCTCATCGGGCCGCATATGCCCAACAGGTCGTCGTTCGGGAGTACGAACGCGTCGCGAACGCGCCTGCTGGCACGCGCAACATGGCTCTCTTCCTGGCAGCTTGCCGGCTCGGTGAGCTGATCCCGGCGCTGTTGAGCGAGCCGCTCGCCATTGAAGCGTTAGAGCGTGGGGCCGCAGCGAGTGGTCTCACCGCCGACGGTGGTGCTCGTTCCGTACGTGCGACCATCAGGAGCGGCCTCAGGCGTGGGCAGCGTCAGCCTCGGGAGGTCATCTGATGGACGACCTGCTCGATCAAGTGGCCGCCCACAATGCGGAGGGTGCTTGGGACGACCCGAACACGGACCTGATCGACGATGCGCTTCTGCCTGCGCCGCCGTTTCCTATCGAAGTCCTCCGCCCGTTCGCGAGATGGACGCAGGTCCACGCGGCTAGCGTGTCAGCGCCTGTCGATTGGTCGGCGATGGCGCTGATCGCGTGCGCCGCTATGTGCATCGGGGCCGTTCGGCGGGTGCGGCCGTGGGCCTCATGGGATGAGCCGCCCGGCCTTTGGGCCTTTCTTGTGGGCAAGCCCAGCACCGGAAAGTCCCCTACGCTGCGGCCCTTCATTCAGGCTTTGACGGTGCTTCAGAGCGAGGAAGCGGCGGATTTTCCCAAGATGCTGCAGCTGTACGAGTTGCGTAGGGAGCAGGCTGAAGAGGCGCACGTCCGCTGGAAGCAAGCCGCCAAGGAAGCTTACTCCCGAGGCGATCCGCCACCTCCGGTCCCGGATGAGGCGGTCGCCCCACCGAAACCGGGCCAGCCCCGGATTCTCGTGGGTGATGCCACCATCGAAAAGCTGGGAGAAATCCTCGCGGCCAATCCGCGCGGCGTCTTGAAGGCGCTAGACGAGATCGCCGGTTGGCTCGCCAACAACGGCAAGTACGGCGGTGATGACGCGCCTGACTATCTCAGCTTCTTCAGCGGTGCGTCCTACACGGTCGATCGGCTGAACCGAGAAAGCATCGCCGTGGAGAGCGCGTTGGTGGGGGTGCTCGGCGGCATTCAGCCCGACCGCTTCCAAGAGTTACTTCTTCAGCGGTCCGACGACGGACTGGTATCGCGGGTTCTGCCGATCTACCCCGATCCGGTACGGCGCGAACGTCCTAGAACGTTCAATGATCCCGCCGAGTTGGTTAATGCTCTCCGCCGCCTGCGCGGACTTCAATTCCAGAAGGCTGCGGACGGGACCGATCGTCCGATTACCGTGCCGCTGGAGGCGGACGCCGAGTCAGTTTTTGAAACGTGGTGGCAGAATAACCTCGTGGCGGCCAATGCCGCTGAGGGCTTTCTGCTTAGCTTCCTGGGGAAAGGGCCGGGTGTCGTGCTTCGGCTGGCGCTGACCCTCGAGTTCCTGTGGTGGTCCCACGCTGGGATCATCGACGCACCCGTTGCTGTAAGCAGGGAAGCGGTCTTGGCCGCTTGTGACCTCTATGACCATTACCTCGTTCCCATGGCCGAGCGGGTTTACGACGTCGTGGGACGGTCCCATGAGGAGGTTCGGGCTTCTCAACTTCTGAAACTCATTCGTCAGAAGAAGCTGCCTGTCGTGAATGCGTCTGAGATCCGACGTGATCGTTGGCTGGGACTACACCGTAAAGCGGATGTCGACGCCGCGATCACCCGCCTCGTCAACGCCGGCTGGCTCCGACCGAAACCCTCCCGCGCAGGCCAAACAAAGGGGAGGCAGCGCAAGGACTACGAGGTGAACCCGCTTCTTTGGACATCGGGGCCGGACTGAAAGCGCTGAAAGCGCGGAAAGCGTCGCGATTAGGTGCTTTCCGCGCTAACCGCGCATTCGGCATGACGCCTAGAGTCCCGCCATCCGTGCCGCGTTCTTGCGGAAGCGGTCGGCCTGCTGGATGTACCGCTTCGTTGTGTCGAACCGCGCGTGCCTCATGTGGTCCATGATCACCTGGGCCGGCGCGTCGTTCGCCGCTGCAGCCGTCGCTAACCCCGAACGGAGCGAGTGGCCGGCGAACAGCGCCGGATCAAGGCCCACTCGCGCGACGGCCACCTTCACAATCTCCGCCACTGTTTTGTCACTCAATGAGCCATGGACGACGCCCCACCGATCGATGCTGCGAAACACTCGTCCTTGCGATATGTCGGCTTCTGCCAGCCACGCTCGGACTGCCGTGACGGGGCAAAGGTTCGGGACCGTCCCGGTGGGCACTGCTACGATTGCACCTTGACCAAGCTGGTCTGCCTTCGAGCGATCCAACTCGATCTCAATACCCTCGGGTACGAAGCGCAGCCGCGTCGGACCCGCCTCCGGCGCCGACAGTTCCAGAGCGGCGAGTTCGGAGCGCCGAAGAGCTGCGGCGAACCCCAGGAGAAGTAACCCCCGGTCGCGGAGCCCGCGCTTTGTGGTGATCGGCAACTGGGCTACCACCTCGCGCAGCTGCTCGATGCCTAAAGCGCTCTTTGCCTTTGCCGGCCGACCATGCGTCCGTCTGATCCCGGCCCACACGCGATCAAGGATGGCTCCAGACGGGAGCGGCTGGTCTGCGGCGCGATGCGCGGCGCGTATCGCCGCGAGACGCCGACCCAGCGTCGCCGTCGAGTGCCTGGCCGCCCTACTGCTCAGGTAGAGCGCTACCGTCTCCGCAGACGCGGGAAGGGGCTGGCGGCCAGCGGCCCTTACCCATGTGGTGAAGTCCGCCCAGTCACCTACATAAGCGCGGCGCGTATTGGCGGAGGTGGAAGCGCGCGCGTAGTCACGGGCGCGTTCGAGCTCCTCTAAATGCGCAGTTAGGTCAGTAAGGGTGAGGTCCCGTAACGTCTCTTCGGCCATCAGCGGAGCCCTTTCTCAGTTCCGATAATGGCAATTAACGACGGTTTACACGGTTGCAAACAGCGATCCGGGTTCAAGCCTTGGGATAGGACGCGACCAGCCGTAGCGCCTCACACGGATCGAACCCTATGGCCTCGGCGAAGGCGAGCAGCGTCACCACGTCGACCGTTCTTTGCCCTTGCTCCACCGTAGCGACGTAGGACTGCGGCCGCCGCAAGGCGACAGCAACTTGGGCCTGTGTCAGCCCGGCGCGCTTCCGGCGCTCAACGAGGAGCGCGCAGAGCGCGTCGTGGCGCGGGGAGTGAAGGGATCGCGACATGAGCCGTCCTGAGACGGCCCCAGCACCTAATCGCTATTTCGGATTATCTGGAATACGGATAATTTGTGGTTGTCGAAGATCGGGGGAGAGCATGACCCAAGACAGCCCAGAAACCGCACGTCAGCCGCGCTCCTGCGGCGAAGCCATCCGTTCGACTCGAGTTGTGCGTCCGAGATGGCTCACCGTCATTGGCATCGTCGCCTTGCTGCCGACGCTCGGCCACTCCGCCACCCCGACAGCGGGCGCTCCGCTGACCAAGGTCGAAGAAGTCTTGTTCGCAACTCGCGCCAACCTCGAGGAGCGGCTCATCGACTACGACAACACGCGGTTCCGCAACGTGACGGTGCGAGATGCGGGCGGATCGGGGCGATACATCGTTTGCGGCGAGATAAACGGCCCGAACCATTTCGGCGGACTAACGGGATGGCAGCGCTTCGTTACTACGAGCGGCGGACCTTTTGGGGTCATGATCGCGGACGACCAGTTCAGCCGACAGCTCGCCCGCAACACGTGCGAGCGCGACACCTGGCCAGTGGATCACGAGGACTACTCCTCATGGATGATGGCGCACTAGGCGCCTCTGGAGGCGTGGACGGGTAGGAGGTCACGGACCATTGGCCGTCCTGTGTGAAATGCAGTCGGCCAACCGACGGGGGGTGGTTAGCCAATCGGGGTCTCTAGGGTGTTGTGTGACCCGAACTGAGGGTTCCCCCTCCGAAGTTGGACCGCCACCCCAAGCTTACCGAGCGTTGCGACTCGTGTGATAACAACCGCTGCCTTGACGGCAAAGCGGCGCGCACCCATGTGCGGACGCAGCGCGGGTTGTCCCCGCAACTGACAGGAACTTAGGCATGGCTGAAAAGGTGTTCTTCCTCTATGGCGATCTGAAGGTTGAGGTCGCCGAACCTGTTCTGACCGGCGCTCAAATTAAGAGTGCCATTGTGGCTTCAGGCGGCAGCTTCACCGAAGGTCACGACTTGATCCTAGAGGGTCATGGGAATGATCAGGATCAGCCCATCGGCGACACGACGCCAGTCGACCTTCGCCATGGCCACGGTGAGGGACCGAAACACTTCCACTCACGCCCGCCGACGAACTTCGGCTGAACTATGCTGTCCCCGCTCATCATTCGCCAGTTTGAGAAGCTTCAACAGCGATACCCCGCCGCTTCGCTGGAGGAACTGGCGTCGGGAGCCGGGCTGGTGACGATTGCGAACTTTCCATTGCCCCCCGGATGGTCTGCCGAGTCGACAACGGTCTGGTTTCTGGTTCCAAACGGCTACCCCGGACCCGCGCCGGACTGCTTCTGGGCGGATCACGAACTGCGCCTTGCAAGTGGAGGCACACCCCAAGCCTCGTCTGCGCCAAACCAGATTCCCGATACCAACTTACAAGGTCTGTGGTTTAGCTGGCATGTGACGGACAGTGCGTCGAACTGGAACCCTAGCAGGGACGACTTGAGCACCTACGCAAGCATCATCGCGGCGCGATTCGCACAACCTCAATGATAACGGTCGCCTTCTCTCCGCAGCAGCTACAAGATTTGCGCGGGCGGATCTGGGATTCTGAAGTTGAAAGCGCAGCCATCTTGTTGGCCAGGCCGACCCGCCACTCTGATGGCTCCGGGTGGCGGCTGATCGTCCAAGAAGTCCACGTAGCAAGCGACGCGGATTACCTCCAGCGTACTGCGGTGAACGTAACCCTCGATCCGCGCTTCTGCTTACCTCTAGAAAGGCGGGCTCGGACCGGGGAGTTCGCGCTCGTCTACTGCCACACCCACGTTCATGCGGGCCGCCCGCATTTCTCGCCAATCGATGACGCGGCAGAACGCGAACTTCGGACGTATCTTGATCAACGAGGTCCGCCGGAGCGACCGCATGTGGCCCTTCTGCTTTCGGAAGACCATGCTACAGCTCGCTTGTTGGGCGGACCAGAGCCCGTTCGCTGCGTGTCTGTTGGACCAACAGTCGAGGTGCTTACGGAGGGCCCCCTACTCGACGGAGCTGTCGATGCCGAGATCCATAACCGCCAGGTCTTGGCTTTTGGAGCAGCTGGGCAGACGCGGGTTGCCGCGCAGAAGGTAGCTGTCGTTGGAGCAGGCGGCACCGGGTCGCTTATTATCCAGCAACTTGCACACCTCGGTGTGCGTGACTTCCTGCTTGTCGATCCCGACACCGTTGCGCTCACAAACCTGAACCGTTTAGTCGGCGGCGAGATCGGGGATGTCGACGTTACGCCTAAAGTTGAGGTAGCACGTCGGGCGATACTGCGCGTGCAGCCCCAGGCACAGGTCACGGCGCTTCAAGCGGACATAACAGAGCACGGGATCGGGCGTCGTGTCGCGGATATGGATTTCATCTTCAGCTGCACGGATAGTCACGCAAGCCGGCACTTGATCAACCAGCTAAGCTACCAATATCGAATACCGGCAATCGACGTCGGCGTTGCGATCACTGCTGACGACGCTCAGGCAGTCCGCTTCAACGGTCACGTGAAGATGTTGGCTGAAGGAGAACCGTGCCTCTGGTGCGTGAACCACCTCAACGCGGGCCAAGTGCGGCAGGAGCTGATGAACGCCGCCCAGCGAGCGGCGGACCCTTACGTTCAAGGTGGCGACGGGGTCGCGCAGCCAGCAGTAATCAGCCTGAATGGCGTGGTGGCATCTCTAGCGGTGACCATGTTCCTAGCCGCAGTGGCAGGCGTCCCATCGCAGCCGCGGTATCTTGCGTATGATGGTAATCGAGGGCGGGTGAACGGGTTGGCTGCCCGCCCCGATCCCACTTGCATCTTCTGTGGGTCAGACTCGTCCGCAGGAGGGGGGGATGCATTCCCCCTGCCGGAGCGCGCCCTTGCGCCGGGTTAATCGACTGTCCTTTCGTGGCCAAGCGGAACACCACGCGCAGGCCGCTGCCCTTGCGCTATCCGCCGGGGACTATTCTGTAGTCCACCGGGGAGTCCCACGATCAGTGGTCATGCGCTGCCCAACTGGTTGCGGCGACCTACTTACAATCAACTTGGATCCTCGCGCCGGGAAGGCTTGGCAGGCTCAGATGCACAATGGTGCGCTCACGCTCTACCCATCTGTCTGGAGGCATGAAGGGTGTCGGGCTCACTTCATCGTGTGGCGCAATGCACTGCTTTGGTGTGACGCCACCGGTCATTCAGTGGATATCGATCCTGCGGTTACGAGCCGTGTTGAGTGCGCTCTCACGCCAGGGACGTATACGCATTACGAGAAGTTGGCCGACGCGCTGACCATCCACCCATGGGAGGTGCTCTGGGCGTGCAGACATCTTGAACGCGCCGGCAAGGCTAAATCCCGGGACCGCGAGTATTTCGCCAGCGCGCAGCGACGTAGGTGGTGGTGATGTCGGCGAGTTCTCCCTCTTATACCATCTGCGTCAACGGCGAGCGGTTCCAAGTCTCAGAGCGTCGCTTGACTGTACGGCAAGTGAGGGCGCTGGCTGCGCTTGCACCTCACCTGGACCTCGTGCTGGAGGGTGAAGGCGCAGTTTCCGATCATCTGTTGAACGATGATGAAGTTCTCGACCTCAAGCTGAAGCCATCCGTGTTCTGTCGTCCGGTGACAAGCTTCGGGGCGGCCAGGCGCTAGCATGCTCGAAGAGGTGATATGGTGGGGACGCAATCCGCCCTCGGATGCGGCCGATCTCGCCAAGAAGCGACACCTCGTCATCAACCCAAATGCATCAAGAGGAATCGCCCAGGTAAACGGTGAGCTCTCGAAAGCCTTAGCCGTCATTTTCTCGCTTAGCGGGCCGGATGACCCGTTACTGGATGACGGTAAGCGTCGGTTGTTCAAGAAGGCGCTCGCCCACGGCTGCAAGGTATTCCTTTTCGCTGAATTGGATCAGGTCGAGCCAATTTACGACGCGTTGGGTGGTGTCCGTTACCGGGCGTTGCTGGAGCCGCGCGCTACCCCGGCGCTTTCGAAGATGCTCGCCGAGTTGCGTCCGCAACCTCGCACCGCATGGGAGAGCGATCTTCAGGTCAAAGGTCCGGAGAGCTTTTCAGATGAGGAGAGAATTCTGCTGGAACGCGCGTTCAGTGACTGCCGGGAGGTGACGCTTACGCCCCTTGATGGGGGCGCGAGCGGGGACGTTTATCAAGCATCCGTCCGCCTGAAGGCTTCTAAGGTAGGGCCGAATCCACTTCCATTTTTCGTCAAGTTTGATCGCTATCCGAAGGCGCGCCGCGAGATTGATAACTACCTAGATTGCACAACCCTCTTTGTGCCGTTCTATGCGCGACCGAACATCGATGCTTGGCGCTGTCTCGTTGGTGCGGAGCGCGGCATCATTGTCGGCAACTTCGTTGAACACTCGGACTCGCTGGGTGACTTAATCGCACGAGGTGCTGCGCAGGCGGCCATTGCGTCCCTCTTCGATGATGCTCTGCGCGGCTGGCGAGCCCAAGCCTACATGTCCCCGGCCAACGTGGTCACACGCACCATTGCAGAAAGCCTGGGTGGGGCAGCCCAGAAGGGCTTCTCTGAGGCTGCGTGGTCGCGGGCCGAGGCTTGCAGTCGACAGGCGGCAGCGTTCGGAGCAAAGTTGTCGGCAAATGAGCTGCGATGTGTTCTGGACTCACTGAAGGCTCGTGAGCATCGCATCTGCCTGTCGCACGGCGATCTTCATGCCGAGAATGTTCGTGTGCGCAACGGGCAAGCGATCCTGATCGACTTCGCCGCTGTAGATAAGGCCGCGCTTGTGGCTGATCCTGCTGCTTTGGATGCCTCGCTCTTTCTCAGCGCGCCCGCCGAGTTCGAGATTTGGCGTGACTGTATAGAGCCGTTGTATCAGCCATCCAGCGTGCATTCCCTCCCGTCACCTCCACTGCCCGGCGCACCCCTACCGCACGTCGTCAGCGCGATCCGCCAAATTAGGCGGCATGGGCTTGCTGAAGCATTTGACAGCAGTGAGTACGTCACGGCCCTGGCGATATATCTGTTCCGACATTCCTTCCGGCAACCCAGACCAGGCGAGGACGGACGGCGGCGGCCTATGGCATTTGCTGCGGCTGAGCGTTTGGCGATTGATCTCAGCGCGAGAGAGAGCCCGCCGCCGTTGGAGGTTAACGCCGCCTCTGAGGCTGATTAGAAGCCCCGAGGCACACCTGTCGTACTTTCAGGGCAGATTGACCATCGCGCTCAGACAAGGCGTCTGTGGGCATCAGAGGCAGCGCGCCAGCGCCTCCCCACCGAGCGGCGCAACGACGTTTGACATTGGCCAGCACCTTCGAGCGGTCCCGTCGCTGCGCGAGCCGTAGGGTTTGACACCCTAACTGGTTGACGCGACGTGGTTCGGCTATTCCTGCCGGGCCTACCATTTCTTTCCGCCGAGGTAGGGTTGCCCCGCCCCCACTGCATCAATCAGGATGAGGGGTGCAGGGCCGCGCCCTGCTGGGTTGGGAGTTATGGCCTCAGCGCCAACGCCTCCGCTGAACGACCCCACGTCGTCTTCGGGTCAGCGGCCCGAGCATGGCGATCTCCACGCGTGGATGGTGCAGTTCGGGCCGGCGCTGCGGCGCTACTTCCTCCGGCGCGCCAACGCGGCCGACGCTGACGACCTAGTGCAGGACGTCTTTCTGTCGCTTCAGTCGCGCGGCGCGGGCGCGCAGATCGACAACGTCGAGGGCTACCTCTTCCGGACCGCGGCCAATGTCCTGGGGATGCGCCGGCGCAAGGGCGGCTGGCGCTGGGGCTCGCAGGAGGATCTCGAGCATGTCGACGGCCTGGTCGATGAGCTCTCGCCCGAGCGCATCCTCATCAGCAAGCAGGCGCTGGAGCAGGTGGTGAGGGCGCTGGCCGACATGCCGCCGCGCACGGCCCAGGCCTTCTTCCTGTATCGCTTCGGCCACCTCTCGCAGGAAGCGGTGGCCAGGCGCATGGGCGTCTCGATCAAGGCGGTCGAGAAGTTCCTGCGCAAAGCCCTGCGGCACCTGCTCGACCATGTGGAGCCAAGGCTGTGAGCCTCCTTCGGGACAAGATCTCCGCGGATACGCGCAAGGACGCCGCGGTGGACTGGTTCCTGCGCCGCAGCGCCGGCCCGCTGACGGCGGAGGAGGCGGACGCCTTCGAAGCCTGGCTCGCCCACGACCCGCAGAACGAAGAGACCTACGCCGCGCTCGATCTGGTGTGGTCCGCGACAAGCGAGGTCGAGGGCCACCCGGTCGTGAGCGCGAGGAACCAGGTCCTCATCAAGCAAGTGAACCGCGCCCGCGCCACCCGCCGCACCCTGACCGCCGCGCTGGCGGCCGTCATCCTCGGCGGGGCGGGGGCGGGCTGGTACACCCTCGTCGCGCCCAAACCGCTGGCGACCCAGGCCTTCGAGACGGCTGTCGGCCAGCAGGCGACCGTCACGCTGCCGGACGGCTCCAGGATCACGTTGAATACAGACACAGTGGTGCACACGCGGGCCGATCCGAACCGGCGTCTTGTTTATCTCGACAAGGGACAGGCTTTCTTCCGCGTCGCCAAGGACCGGCGCCATCCGTTTGTCGTCACCGCCGCCGGGCGCACGGTTACGGCGCTCGGCACCGCCTTTGACGTGCGGGTGGAGCACGGCGCGCTGAAGGTGGTGCTGGTCGAGGGCAAGGTCCGCGTGGAGTCGGCGCCCGTGCGAGCCGTTACAGCAAAGACGCGGCCCGGCGCGGCGACGGCCCCGATCGATGCCGGCGCCTCCCCCCGCGCGACCGAGATGACCGCGGGGTCGGAGCTTGTGGCGCCCGACGATGCGGATTGGCGTCTCACGCGTACTGATGTGAATCGGGAGACGAGCTGGCTTCGCGGTCAGGTCACTTTCGACGATGCGCCGCTGGGCGACATCGTGGCCGAGCTGAACCGATATTCAGCCCGTAAATTCGTGATCGAGGACGAACAACTCGCCAAGGTTCGCCTGGGTGGAATCTACACGCCCGGCGATGTGGAGGGTTTTTCGCGCGCCCTGCAGGCTTATGGCGTCGCTGAAGTCAAGGAAGGACCCGAGGGAGAATTGCGCGTCGTTGCTCTGAAATAAAAAAGTTCCTGGCCGAGGTAGGGTCGGCTCCACGGATTTTCATCTCTCCAATTAGGGGCGGCAAGCTCCATAGAAACAGGGGGAGACTATGAGGCTTTCTACGAAGTCTATGCGCGCGCGCCTGCTGATCGGCGCTTCGGTCGCGGTGCTTGCGATGGGTTCCGGCGTCGCCCGGGCGCAGGACCGCGAGCCGATTACGATCGCGCCACAGTCTCTCACCACCGCGCTTCAGGAATTTGGCAGCAAAACATCCCGCCAGGTGATGTTTTCGCCTGGACTGATCGCCTCAAAGAAAACCGCCGGCGTTACCGCCGCCGCCGACGAGCAGATCGCGTTGGCTCAGCTGCTGCAGGGAACAGGCCTCGGCTTCCAGCGTGAGGGTGATGTTTATCTGATTGTGGGGGCCTCCGACCCCCAGTCGGGAAGCGCCGCGGGGGACGGCGCTGAGGGAACCGTCCAGGCGCTGATCGTCACCGCGCAGAAGCGCGAAGAGAACATCCAGGATGTGCCGATCGCGATGTCGGCATTTACGCAGGAGGATCTGACTCGCTCGCAGGTCGCCGGCGGCCCGGACCTGATGACCCAGGTCCCCAACATGACGTTCACGAAGACGAACTTCACGTCCTATTCGATCCAGATCCGCGGCATCGGCACGCAGGCCATTTCGGCGACAACCGACCCGGCCGTGGCGGTCGCGTTCAACAACACTCCGTTCGTGCGTAACCGCTTCTTCGAGCAGGAATTCTACGACCTTCAGCGCGTGGAGGTGCTGCGTGGGCCGCAGGGCACCCTCTATGGCCGCAATGCCACTGCCGGTGTCGTCAACATCATCTCGCAAAAGCCGAAGTTCATCTACGAGGCCAAAATCTCGGCCGACGTGGCCAACTACAGCTCGACCCGCCTCGAAGGCATGATCAACCTGCCCCTGGTGGAGGACAAGGTCGCGCTGCGTCTGGCCGGCGCCTGGACCAAGCGCGACGGTTTCGTCACCAACAGCAACACCGGCAAGCAGATCGACGGTCGCAACCTTTGGTCGACGCGCGCCTCGCTGCGTTTCACGCCGACGGACCATCTCGATATCAATCTCATCTGGGAGCACTTCCAGGAAAACGACGACCGCCTGCGCGCGGGCAAGCAGCTCTGCAAACGCGATGTCGTCACCCATGTCGGCGACGTGCCGGTGAACTTCTTCGACGCCGTGCCGGACCACGGCCAAGTGGGCTCCGTCACCACCAACGTGCAATCCGCATTCAGCCAAGGCTGCCTGCCAAACTCTCTGTACGACAAGGACTCGTTCCAGGTGCCGAACGGATACGCGCTTCCTTACGCGACGCTGGGCAGCACCTTGCGAGATCCCTATATGAACGCAACCCAGTCCAGGGACCTGCGAGTCATAGAATCCGCCGTAGATCCAAAATATCAGGCTAAGTCAGATGTCGTTGAATTGCAGTTTACCGCTGATCTTTCCGATAACCTGAGCCTGACCTCGGAGACCGCCTGGTCCCATGACTTCGTGTACGGGCTGCAGGATCTCAACCGTTTCAACACACGGCCTGGATTTTTTGGACCGAACATCTATCCCGAGAGCGATATCACCTTCGGTGCATACAAGAACGGCCCCAATGGATTGATTTTCTGCGATCCTCAGATTGGGTGCTCCGACCGCCTGGTCGCCATGGACCTGGCGACGGCGAAATCCGACGATTTCAGCCAGGAACTTCGGGTCGCGTCGAATTTCGACGGACCGTTCAACTTCAGCCTCGGCGCAAATTTTCTCCGCTACGACACCGAAGACAAATATTACGTGTTTGCGAACAAGCTAACAACGGCGGCCGTGTCATCCGGCGTGGATCAGTGGAATCCGGGCGTGACCGATAACCGGGACTGCATGCAGGGCGGCCCGCGCTTACCCGACTACGGAAAGATATATGAAGTCTTTGCATGTACGTATATCGACCCAAACCCGTTCTCAAGCCTCAACGATCGGGGGCATAATTACTTTCTTAGCAAGAATCCGTTCAAACTCATTTCGTACGCCGCCTTCGGTGAGGCTTATTACAAAATAACTGATGCTCTGAAAGTCACCGCCGGTTTGCGTTGGACGGTCGACAAGAAGGAGGCGCCGCGGATTCCGACCTGGGTCTTGGGCTCCGAAACCGTTGGCTTCTCAGTCGAAGAGGTGGTTCGGCAGGAGTGGCGTGAGCCGACGGGGCGTTTGGCCGTGGATTGGAAGCCGGACCTCGCCTTCACCGATGATACCCTGCTCTATGCGTCTTATGCACATGGCTACAAGGCCGGCGGAGCCAACCCGCCCCCGTATGGAATCATTATGTTCTGCAAGGGGTGCGCCACCAATACTCAGGTTGCGCAAGGCGTGTTGGAGCACTCGGTTACGCAACCGAAAACCTTTGATCCGGAGTTCGTGAACGCTTTCGAGGTGGGCGCCAAGAACACCTTGTTCGACGGGAAGATGACCCTGAATCTTGCCAGTTTCTACTATGATTATACAGGGTACCAAATATCCCAGATCGTTAACCGCTCGGCGGTCAACCTCAACTTCGACGCCAAGGTCTGGGGTTTGGAGGTCGAGGCCGACTGGCGTCCTCTGGAGAACCTTAAGCTGGGCTTCAAGGGCGGCTACGAAAAGACCAAGGTCGCCGACGGCATGCATGCCGTCGACATCATGGACCGGACTGCCGGGCATCCGGGCTGGATGGTCGTCAAGCCGTTCCCGACCTTCCCGTCCAACTGTATCCTCCCGACCGCGCTCTACCTGCCGCCGGGAGGAACGGTCGGTGGGTACCAGATTTGGGGCCTTGGCGGCCCCAACGGCGGCAACCCGGGAGGTTGCGAACTCGCCTATTTCATGAACGTCGATCCGGGCACTGAGTTGCCATATGGACAGTGGGACGGAACGGCAGCTGGCACGCCGGGCGCCGCCGGCTTCTGGAGTGATCCAAGTCTCTATCCAGGCTTCGATCCCAATCAGCCCGGGATCAACCACGGCGAGGGCTTCTTCAAGGACCTGTCCGGCCACGAACTACCCAACGCGCCGCATTTTACCGCGACGGTCACGGCCGACTACACTATTCCACTACCGAATGATTGGCTGGCGACCCTGCATACCGACCTCTACTACCAGTCAGAGGCTTGGACGCGGATTTTCAACACACCGGGTTACGACAAGCTCAAGGCCTATACCAATATCAATCTGGCCGCGATCTTCACCAACGAAGACGCCGGCTGGAATATCATGGCCTACATCAAAAATGTCATGGATCGAGACTCGATCACCGGCTCCTTCCTGTTCTCCGATGACACTGGCCTCACGACCAACGTCTTCCTGAACGAGCCCAGGCTTTACGGTCTGCGGGTCACCAAGGAATTCAGCGGGGGGCCATGGTGGACCGGCGCCAACCCGGATCACACCGGGCCCTATCCGCTTACCATCGAAATTGGTGGGGAGGTTCAACGGCAAGACGCGCCCTACGCCGACCTGACGCCGGTGTCCGCAGCCAGCTTCACCGGCACGTTGAACACAACCGCGGCCGAGAACCGGAACCTCGATTGGGGCGACGGACGGGAGGTGCGGCTGACCTACGCGCCGGCGGGCAACACCTGGCGCGTTTCGGCGGGCTATCGGACCGGCAAAACCAACGGGACCGATCAGACGCTGAACTTTGTGCTCGCCGCCGAAGGCTGCGGCGGCTCGACCGCCCAATGCGTGCAGGCCGCGCAAATGGGTTACACGGGAGAGCCGTTCTTCTTCAAAGCCTATAATTACTCCGACGTGACGGTAACGAACCACGAGGAGCACACCATCGCCGACTTCGATGTCGGTCGCGATGTGGGGATGGGATTGGGCCTAGCGTCCAGCGTAAGCGCCGGACTGCGATATGCCCAGCTGCGATCAACGACGCACATGCAGATGTTCGGCGCCGCGGACTGGTATCTTCCAGAGCAGTTTGTGCTCTTCAAGTATGCCCATAACACGCACTACAAGGCCGATCTGACCACCTCGCGGGATTTCAAAGGCGCCGGACCGACGTTGTCCTGGGACGCGGCTAAACGTCTTTGGGGGCCTGACACCAGTCACCTTGATCTGGAATGGTCGCTCACGGGCGGGGTCCTGTTCGGCAAGCAGAAGGCCGCGTTCAAAGGCAATGAGACTTCCGCTTATTTCAGCGGCAAATATTCTGGCCGACAAGTGTTGCAGAGCGGGCCGACAGTCGACATCACCAATAACCCGGCCGGCCGCTCTAAATCGGTCACGGCCCCGCTGCTCGATCTGAGCGCCGGCCTTGCCTACGAGACCGGCCGCTTCAAGGTGGACGCTGGCTACCGCTGGGAACGCTACTTCAACGTCCTCGACGCAGGCTATGCCGAGCGCAAGGACGTCGATCGCACCATCGACGGCCCCTACTTCAAGATCGCCGTCGGCTTCGGCGGCTAACCTAACCTCCGGCTTCGGTCCCCTCTGAACCGGATCACTTCAAGGCGGCAGGGTCAGCCCTGCCGCCTCTTCTTTTCCGCCAGAGACCGGCCCAACACCCCTACCCTGAACCATAGCCGCCACGGGCGTGGCGTGGCAGACTTTGAGGGCGCAGTTGAGGGGTTGGGCGCCTGGGGCGTCTGTCTTCTTAAGAGGAGTCTGCCTGACTGAAAGGTCCCCGTGATGGCCGCCGCGCAAGGTGACCGACCTGCGATCGAGACGAGCGGCCCGGGCGCCAGCGACGTCGCCGGATGGATGGACCGCTATGGGCCGGCGCTGCGCCGCCACTTCCACAAGAAGGGCGCGGGCGACGACGCCGACGATCTCGTGCAGGAGGTCTTCCTGCGTCTTCAGGCGAGCGCCGAGCGAACGGCCATCGACAACGTCGAGCGCTACCTCTTCCGCATCGCCAACAACGTCCTGGTCAGCCGTCACCGCCGCCGTGCGGTCCGCCACCGCGCCGCGCTCGACCTCGCTGACGAAGCCCAGACCTTCATCGACACCCTCTCGCCCGAGCGGGTGATGATGGGCCGCCAGGCGCTGGCGCAATTTGTGGTCGGCCTGCAGACCCTGTCGCCGCGGGCCCGCGAGGCCTTCCTCTTTCACCGTTTCGAGGAGATGACCTATCCGGCCATCGCCCGGGAGATGGGCATTTCCGTCAGCGCGGTGGAGAAGCTGATCATTCGCGCGCTCGAGCATCTGGGCGAGGCCGTGGAGTTCGAGACATGAACGCCCAGCCGCTCTCTCCGCTGCCCGAAACGCCGATGCGCGCCGCGGCCCATTGGCTGGCCAGGCGCCGGTCCGGGATGATGAGCGCCGAGGAGATGCGCGCGCTGGAGGTCTGGCTGGAGCAGGATCCCGCTCACCGCGCCGCCTGGGAGCATCTGGCGCAGCTGTGGGGCGGCGCCGAGACCGCTCGTAACGATCCCGAGGTGATGCGGATGCGCGAGGCCGCCGCCCGGGCCCAGCGCGTGCGCCGCGGCCGCGTCTTCACCGCGCTCGCCGCAACCCTCCTGGTCGCCTGCGCGCTGGGGGCGGGCTTCGCCAACTGGGTGACGGCCGGGGGCAGCGCTTCGCCGGCTCTGGTGGCCGGCCCCGATCATCAGGAGTTCCGCACCAGCGTCGGCCAGACCGCCACCGTCACCCTGGCGGACGGCTCGGTGGTCACGCTCGACACCAACAGCGTGCTGCGCACCCGCACGACCTGGAACCGCCGCTACGCCGAGCTGGCGCGGGGGCGCGCCTTCTTCCGTGTCGCCCATCAGCCGACGCGCCCGTTCGTGGTGTTGGCCAACGGCCGCACAGTCACGGCGCTCGGCACCTCATTTGAAGTGTCGGTCGACCGAGGCCGGTTCGAAGTCACGCTGGTGTCCGGGCGCGTCCGCGTTGAGCAGCCGGTCGAGAAGGCGGATGGGTCGTCAGCGACGGCGCCCACGCCCGTGATCCTCAAGCCCGGCACGAAGGTCGAGGCGCCCGCGGACGGAACCTGGCGCGTCGCCAACGCCGATATTCCACGCGAAACCAGCTGGGTGGACGGCTTGCTGCGTTTCCGCGACACCCCGCTGGGCCAGGTTGCCGCCGAGCTGAACCGCTATTCGGACAAGAAGGTAGTGATCGACGATCCCGCCGTCGCCGCCCGGCCGATCCAGGGCGCCTTTGCGGCCGGCGATGTCGATGAGTTCGTGCGCGCCGCGCAGTCTTACGGCCTGGCGCGCGTCACATCGGACAGCAGCGTCGAGGTCGTGCTGGCCGCGCCGAAAGGCGCGCCGGAGAGCCCCGGCGGCGCTCCATGAAAAAAGTTCAAAATTACCCTGCCCGGCGATGTGAGGGGTCAGCAGGCCCGCACGTCTGTCAGTATAAGGGGGCCATCGCTCCCTAGAAAAAGGCAGGGGGAGAGACATGATGCGTCCTTGGGACGGAAATCATCGTGCGCGGCTGATGTGCGGCGCGGCTTTTATTTCATCGATGCTGATCGCGGCGCCCGCGAGCGCGCAGGCGCAGAGCATTGATTTCAATATTCCAGCCCAATCCCTGTCGGCGGCGCTCGACAGCTTTGCCGCCCAGAGCCGCCAGCCGCTCCTCGTCGCGCCTGAAATGACCGCGGGCAAGAACTCACAGGGCGTGACGGGCCTGGCCGACAGCAGCGAGGCGCTTTCGCGTCTGCTCGCCGGCACGGGCCTCGGCTACAGGGTGTCGGGCAAGACATTCCTGATCGTGGACGCCTCTGACCCCCAGTCCGGAAGCGCCGCGGGGGACGGCGCTGACCAAGGCACGGTCCAGGCGCTGATCGTCACCGCGCAAAAGCGTGAAGAAAATATCCAGGACGTGCCGATCGCTATGTCGGCGTTTACGCAGGAGGACTTGACGCGCTCACAGGTGGCCGGTGGTCCGGACCTGATGACCCAGGTCCCGAACTTCACCTTCACGAAGACGAACTTCAGCGGCTACTCGATCCAGATCAGAGGCATCGGCACCCAGGCGATCTCCGCGACGACCGACGCTGCTGTGGCGGTGGCGTTCAACAACACGCCGTTCATCCGTAATCGCTTCTTCGAACAGGAATTCTACGACCTTGAGCGGGTGGAAGTGCTGCGCGGGCCGCAAGGCACCCTCTACGGCCGTAACGCAACGGCGGGCGTGGTCAACATCATCTCGGCCAAGCCGAAGAACCACTTTGAGGCCAAGCTCTCCGGCGACGTGTCCAACTACAATTCCACACGTCTCGAAGGCATGATCAACCTGCCGCTGGTCGAGGACAAGGCGGCGCTGCGCATCGCCGGAGCCTGGACCAAGCGCGACGGCTACGTGAAGAACATCCTCACGGGTCAACAGACGGATGGGCGGGACCTGTGGTCCACACGGGTGACCCTGCAGTTGACCCCCACCGATAACTTCAAGGCCAACCTGATCTGGGAGCGCTTCAGCGAGAACGACGACCGCCTGCGGTCCGGCAAACAGCTGTGCATGAAAGACCTCGGGCCGAGCGAGGTAAACGGGTTGCCATACAACCAGAATAGCGGCGCCTTCGATACGTTCCAGCTGAGCCAGGGGTGCAAACCGTCGTCGCTCTATTCGCCAGACTCCTTCCAGACGCCCAACGGCTATGCCTTACCCTATTATGGGCCCACCGGTGAGCTCAGCGGCGCGGTCTACCAGCAGCTTGACCCCTATTTGCATTCGGCGCAGTCGCGAGACCTTCGCGAAATAGAAACCCACATCAAGCCGGAATACGAGGCGTCGAACGATACGGTCGAGCTTCAGCTGCAATTTGACTTGCCGCACGAGCTGACACTCGTTTCAGAAACGGGATTCAATCGCGATCACATCTTCTCCTTTGAAGATTACAACCGCTTCGATACCACGCCGGGGGTATTTGTTCCTGGGGCAGGCGGCGGCCACGCGGTGCAGCCGGACGGCGTATTCTGCGATCCGCAGCTGGGCTGTACCGATCGCCTGGCGGCGGGCGATCTGTCGACTGCCAAATCTCGGCAATTCAGCCAGGAGTTCCGGGTTTCATCCAATTTTGACGGCCCTTTCAATTTCAATCTCGGGGCCAATTTCCTTCGCTACGACACGGAAGATAAATATTATGTCTTCGTGAACAGCCTGACGCTCGCCGCGCTGGCGCGGTGGTATCACACCCCCTCGCCGCCTTACGTTCCGGGCGTTTCCGATAATTCAGACTGTTTCGGAACGATTAAGTGGGGAATTCCAGACGATTTGCAGATGTATAATTGGGCTGATCCAAACCGGCAGTATTCCATTCAGAGGTGTATGTACATCGATCCAAACAACATTCATAATTTGAATGATGAGGGAAGAAACTATTTTCTGAGCAAAAACCCGTACCATTTGATATCGTATGCCGCCTTTGGCGAAGCGTATTACAATATAACTGATAAGTTGAAAATTACGGCCGGGTTGCGCTGGACCATCGACAGGAAAACGGCTCCGATCATCCCCAGTTGGTTATTGACCCCAAACACCTGGGGTTTTGCGACCAGCAAGGTGATCAATCTTGAGTGGCGCGAGCCCACGGGCCGGCTGGCGCTCGATTGGAAGCCGACGTTGTCGCTCACGGACGAGACGTTGCTCTACGCGTCTTATGTGCGTGGCTACAAGGCGGGGGGCGCCAATCCCCCCACCGCGGTTCATAACGCGGAAGGCGGAATTCAATCGGCTATCCACCCGGATACTTTTAAACCAGAATTCGTAAACGCTTACGAGGTCGGAACCAAAAACACCCTGCTGGATGGAAAACTGACGTTCAATCTGTCCAGCTTCTATTACGACTACACCGGCTACCAGATTTCCCAGATCGTCGACCGCTCAGCGCTCAACATGAACTTCGACGCGAAGATCTGGGGCGCGGAACTCGAAAGTGACTGGCGGCCGGTCGAGAATCTCCGCTTGGGCCTGAAAGTGGGCTACGAACACACACGCGTGGCCGACGGGTCCCGAGCCATCGACACCATGGACCGCACGGCGGGCGATCCGAATTACATCGTGCTGCGGCCGTTCCCGACGGTACCGTCGAACTGCATCGTGCCGGTCTGGTTCGCCACCTGGAACAATCGATTCCAGATCAATGACCACACCTGCGAGGCTTTCCAGCAGCATGTTGATCCTGCAACCTGGCTGCCCTACACACCAAATCCAACCGTCGCCTCTGAGCGCGGCGGCGGCCCTTCCCATCCGATTGATACGACGATCTGGGGAACCAACTATCCCGGCTTCAATCCGGACGATCCGTATATCAACAACGGCGAGGGCATCTTCAAGGACCTCTCAGGCAACAGCCTGCCCAACGCCCCGCACATCACCGCGACGGTGACGGCCGACTACACCCTACCGCTGCCGTCCAACTGGCTGATGACCCTGCACACCGACCTCTACTACCAGTCCGAAGCCTGGACGCGCATTTTCAACACCCCGGGCTATGACAAGCTGAAGGCCTATAACAACATCAACGTCGCCGCGATCTTCGCCAACGAGGACGCCGGCTGGCAGGTGATGGCCTACGTCAAGAACGTGCTGAACAAGGACAACATCACCGGCTCTTTCCTGAATTCCGATGACACCGGCCTGACCACCAACGTCTTCCTCAACGAGCCCAGGCTCTATGGCCTGCGTGTGACCAAGGAGTGGACCGGTTCGGAATGGTGGAGCGCCCATGCTCACCAGGGCTCCAGCGCCTGGTACCCCTACCGCGTCGAGCTCGACGGCTACTACGGGCCGTTCGGCAACAAGCACGAGGTCTTCGGCGCTCAGATGGTCCCGATCATCGGCCTCTATACGCCTGACTTCCCCTATCCCTTCAAACCCCAGAAAGATCTCGACTGGGGCGCAGGCGGCGGCGTGAAGTTCACCTATCAACCCGAGGCGCATGGCTGGAACGTCAGCGCGGCTATCCGATACGGCCGGGCTGCGGGCGATGCCCTGGCGCACACCAAGAAATCCCTACCGAGTTTTTGCGTGCTGGAGGGGTACACGCCCAACAGCTGCACCTATTCGCCCATCTATCCGTCCATCCCAAATTATTTGACGGGCCTCGGACTTGTTGACCAGACAGACACCACCGCAAAGAACTACGAATCCCATGCCATCGCCGACTTCATGGTGGGCAAGAATGTCGGCCTCGGCGGTTTGGGGCGCGGCGAAGCGGTTTCCAATTTCAGCCTTGGCGTGAGTTACGGCCACTTCAAGTCCATGTCGACCGCCGTGCTTCACGGGATGCCGGACCTCTATTTCCCCCCTTACGTGATCACCACCAGCAACGGATTTGAGGTCCACCCGAGCCACATGCATTGGTTCTCGGCGCAATTCACCGAAGACCGGGAATTCAAAGGCGCTGGACCCTCGCTTGCCTGGGATGGCTCGTTGCCGCTGCTGGGCGATGCGGACAAGTCGGGACGGCTTGATGTCGATCTCGGACTGGGCGCGGGCCTGCTGTTCGGCAAGCAAAAGACGCTCGTGCGGGCCCATGTGCACGGCGAGTACGGCGGGGGTATTATATACCCCGTCAAATATGAAATGACGCCGACCTACGACACCACGCTCGACATCCCGGCCCGCAACAAGTCGGTCTCCGTTCCGACCCTACGCGCCAATCTCGGCCTGTCCTACACCCTCGGCGGCGTGAAAGTCAGCGGCGGCTACCGGATCGAGCGCTATTACAAGGTCTTCGACGCGGGCATCGAGAGCCGCAAGACCTACGACCGCTCCTTCGACGGCGCCTACGCCAAGGTCTCTATCGGCTTCGGCGGCTAGTCACTAACCCTCCGGCTTCGGTCCCCTCTGAACCGGATATACTGAGGCGGCAGGCTACCCGGCCCGCCGCCTTTTTCTTTCCCGCCTCGCTACACCCCGCCCGGCTTGACACGTCGGTCGGCGCGGGCGGACGCTTCGCGTGTGTACGTACGTGCAGGCGTTCGAAGGGATCGAACATTTCCGGGTTGCGATCAGCATGGGCTTCCCCACGGCCGCGAACGACGGACGAGCCGTCGCTCGCGCTGCTGTATCGTCGTCACTGGCAGGAGATCTGCGGCTATGTCCGCCGCCGTTTCGGGGCCGGGCCGCCGGAGCCGGAAGACATCGCGCAGGCGGCCTTCATGCGCCTGTCCGCCCGCACCGACATCGCCGATCTGGAGAGCCCCCGGGCGTTTCTCTATCGGGTGGCCCACAACCTCGCGATCGAGGAGCGCCGCCGGTACAACGCCCGCAACCGGGCGGAGGCCGAGGCCGATCCCTACGCGGCCGCCGATACGGACGATCGGGACCCCGAGCGCGTCTTATCCGGCAAGGAGCGACGTCGCCTGCTCGAGATCGCCTTCGCCACGCTCGAACCCCGGACCCGACAGATCGTGATCATGAGCCGTCAGGACGAGCTGTCATCCGCCGAAATCGCGCGGCGGCTGGGGTTGTCGCCGACGCATGTCAAACGGCTGATGGCCCAGGCGATCGCCCACTGTCGCGCGGTCGTCGAAGCGGAAACCTCGGCGGGAGGTGAGCCATGACCAATCGCTCGTCCCGACCCGAAACCGACGCCGATCTGGTGGCCGCTGATTGGGCCGTCCGCCGCGCCGAGGGCCTCGATCCCGCCGAGCGCGCCGAATTCGACCGCTGGCTGGGCGAAGAGCCGGGCGCCTGGCGGGCTTTCAAGGAGTCCGACCGCGTCTGGAGCGACCTGGCGGGAATGGATCTGCGCGCCGTCGCGCCGGCCGGGGTCACGCGAGCTCGCCGCTTCCGCCTTCCGGCCATGGCGGCGATCGCGGCGACGCTGGTGGCGGCCGTCATCGGGGTGCAGGCGCTCGGACCGCAACCCGCGCGCTACGAGAGCGGTCGAGGCGAGGTGCGCACCGTCCGTCTCGCCGACGGGTCGAACGTCACACTCGGCGCCGATTCCGCGATCTCGGTGCGGTTCGACGACGGCGGCCGGCACGTGCAGCTTCGTCGCGGCGAGGCGATGTTCGACGTTCGCCACGACGCCGCTCATCCGTTCGACGTGCGCGCGGCCGACACCCAGGTCACCGTGCTGGGCACCCGCTTCACGGTAAAGGCCGCGCCCCGGGCCGTGCGCGTGGATGTCATTCAGGGCGTTGTGCGCGTGGCGAAAACCGAAAGCCCGCTGCTCGCCCCCTTCATAAGCCCGCCGCCCGCCCAGAAGATCACGCGCGGCGAGCGGCTCGAGAGCCGACGGGGGGAACCGCCGCAATCGCTGCCCGCCGTCGATCCGGCCGAGGCGGCGCCCTGGACTCGCGGCAGGCTGGTCTATGAAAACGCCTCGCTGGCGGAGGTCGTCGCCGATCTGAACCGCTACTCGCCGGCCACGGTAGAGCTCGGCGCGCGGGAGCTGGGAGACCTCCGCGTGACGGCCGCTCTCAATCAGGACCAGGTGAGCCAGTTCCTGTCCTCATTGCCGGCCACGCTGCCCGTGCGGATCGAACGTAACGGCGCGGGCAGGGTCGTCATCGAACCCGCGGGCTAAAAAAATGCGGCTCGGGACGGACGATCGGGTCCTGAGCTTCGTCACACCCTCTGAAGACCGCCTGGGGAGGCGGCGACAAGGGGGAAAACAGATGAATATCCGACGCAAGACACCGGCGGTGGCGGCGACCTTCCTGGCGGCGTGCCTGGGCACCAGCGCGCTGACGCCCGCCGCCGCGCTCGCCGCGACGTCCGCCGAACAGAACGTGCAGGATTTCAGCATCGCGCCACAACCGCTGCAGTCGGCGCTGCTCGAATTTTCAAAGCAATCGCAAAGCCCGGTGGTGGCTTCGACGTCGCTGATCAGCGGCCTGAACGCGCCCGCGGTCGAAGGCCGCATGGCCCAGGCCGAAGCGCTCAACACCCTCCTTGCCGGCTCCGGGCTGTATGCGTTGCGCAGTTCGGACGGCGGATGGGCGATCAGCCGAAAGGCTGCCTCCGACCCCCAGTCCGGGAGCGCCGCGGGGGACGGCGCTGACAATGGGACCGTCCAGGCGCTGATCGTCACCGCGCAGAAGCGCGAAGAAGACATCCAGGACGTGCCGATCGCGATTTCGGCGTTCACGCAGGAAGACTTGACGCGGAGCCAGGTCGCGGGCGGCCCTGATCTTGTTACGCAGGTGCCAAACTTCACCTTCACGAAGACAAACTTCAGCAGCTACTCGATCCAGATCCGCGGCATCGGCACGCAGGCGATTTCGGCGACGACCGATCCAGCGGTGGCGGTGGCTTTCAACAACACGCCCTTCATCCGCAACCGCTTCTTCGAGCAGGAATTCTACGACCTGGAGCGGGTGGAAGTGCTGCGTGGGCCGCAAGGCACCCTCTACGGTCGCAACGCGACGGCGGGTGTCGTCAACATCATCTCGGCGAAGCCGAAGTTCCGCTACGAGGCCAAGCTCTCCGGCGACCTCGGAAACTACAGCTCCAGTCGCTTTGAGGGGATGATCAACATCCCACTGGTGGAGGACAAGGTCGCCCTGCGCATCGCCGGCGCCTGGACCAAGCGCGACGGCTACGCCACTAACCAGATCACCGGCAATCCCATCGACGGCCGCGACCTGTGGTCCACGCGCGTTTCGCTGCGCATCCAGCCGACGGATCGCATCAACGCCAACCTTATTTGGGAGCATTTCGAGGAAAACGACGACCGCCTGCGCTCAGGTAAGCAGCTCTGCAAGAAGGACGTGGTGACCCACGTCGGAGATGTGCAGGTAAACTACTTCGATCCTGTCCCCGATCGCGGTCAGGCAGGTGGCGTTATCGGCACCGTTCAGTCGACCTTCAGCCAAGGCTGTACGCGGGAATCCCTCTACGATCCTTCCTCGTTCCAGACGCCGAACGGCCAATCGATTCCCTACTATTTCCAGCTGGGCGCTATTGGCCTGCCGCGCGCCCTGGCCGATCCATATGTAAGCCAGGTCCAGTCGCCCAACTTACGGGTGATTGAGTCTACAATTAATCCAAATTATCGCGCAAAATCCGACATCGGCGAGTTTCAGCTCTCCTATGATCTTACCGACTCCCTGACCCTTACCTCCGAGACGGCCTACGGATCGGACTTCGTGTGGTCGCTACAGGATTTCAACCGCTTCAATACAGCGCCCGGCGCTTGGGACGCAGTCGGGCATCCTTCGATGGTGACCCGAGGAATTCTCAGCCCGGACGGCGTCTTCTGCGATCCACAGCTTGGGTGTTCCAATCGCCTTGTCGCCGTCGACGTATCGACCGGCAAGGCCCGCCAATTCAGTCAAGAGCTTAGGCTTTCCTCCGATTTCGACGGCAAGTTCAATTTCAGCCTTGGCGCAAATTTCTTGAGAGCGGATAGTGAGGACAAATATTACGTATTCATAAACTCGCTCTCGATGATTGCGGCGATCAAGGACCCATTCGCCACCTCGCCCTACGTGGCCGGGCAAACCGACAATCTTGATTGTCAGCGGAATGGGCCCACACCTGCCGATCCAAACAGCGTCTACCCTGTGGCGGGATGTGTCTATATAGATCCCAATCCGATCAGCAGCGTGAACGACCAGGGGCACAATTACTTTCTGAGCAAGAATCCTTACAAGCTGATCTCTTATGCCGTTTTCGGTGAGGCGTACTACAAGATCACCGACAACCTTAAGCTGACAACGGGGCTTCGTTGGACTGTCGACAAGAAAGAAGCTCCGCGAATCCCGACCTGGCTGCTGGCGTCCCAGTCCTATGGCTATCCGGTGGCGGAAGTCATTGACCAGGAGTGGCGCGAGCCGACAGGGCGCTTGGCTCTCGATTGGAAGCCGCAATTACCGTTTACAGACGAGACATTGGTCTATGGCTCGTACGCCCACGGCTACAAGGCCGGTGGGGCTAACCCGCCAAGGTTCGTGTACGTATTTTATGCCGGGGACACCGTTGCTAAAGTCGCGCAACAAGCCTCCGCCACTCGGCCAAAGACGTTCGATCCAGAATTCGTGAACGCCTTCGAACTGGGCACGAAGAACACGCTTGATGGTGGTAAGGTCACGCTCAATCTCGCGACGTTCTATTATGATTATACGGGATACCAGGTATCGGAGATCGTCGACCGCTCGGCCTTCAACCGCAACTTCGACGCCACCGTCTGGGGCGTGGAGTTGGAAAGCGAGTGGCGGCCGCTGGAAAACCTGAAGCTTGGGTTCAAGGGTGGCTACGAGAGAACTCGCATCAAGGACGGCGAGCAGGCGATCGATCTGATGGACCGCACGGCGGGAATGCCGGGATGGACTATCGTTCGGCCCTTCCCGACTTTCGCGTCAAACTGCATTTTGCCTGCGGCCCTTTACACGCCTCCCGGCGGAACGGCTGGCTCGCACTTCCCAATTTGGGGCTTGGGTGGGCCGAATGGTGGAAACCCCGGTGGTTGCGAATGGGCATATCTCGCTGGTTTCGACCCGGGAACCGAGCAGCCGTATACCAATCCGCCAACGCTAGGCTCGGGCGCCGCAGACTTCTGGCAACCGGGCACCTATCCTGGTTTCGATCCGTCGACGGCGCCGAATAACGGCGAAGGATTTTACAAGCAATTGGGCGGCAATGAACTGCCCAATGCGCCTCATTTCACTGCCACGGTGACAGCCGACTACACGCTGCCGCTCGCAAATGACTGGCTGATGACGCTGCACAGCGATGTGCACTGGCAGTCGCAGTCGTGGTGGCGCGTCTTCAACGACAACGCCTACGACAAGCTGCATCCGTACTTCACCATGAACCTGGCCGCGATCTTCACCAACGAAGACGCCGGCTGGAACATCATGGCCTACATCAAGAACGTCACCGACGAGACCGCCATCACGGGCGCCTTCCTGAACTCTGATGACACCGGCCTGACCACCAACGTCTTCCTGACCGAGCCGCGTCTTTATGGGCTGCGGGTCACCAAGCAATGGACAGGCGGGTCGTTGCTCGGTGGATTTGGCGCTCGCAACGCCGGCCCGTATCCATTTACCGTGGAAATCGGTGGGCAAATCCAGCGGCAGGATGCGCCATACCAAACCGTACAGTCCGGATTTGAGAACGCCTTCTCCGACTCTCTCAATATTTTTGGCGCCGCCCAGAACCGCGACCTGGATTGGGGCGATGGGCGTGATCTGAAGGTGACCTATCGTCCGGAAGGCGGGGCATGGTCGACCTCAGTCGCCTATCGGTTCGGCAAAACCAACAATAGCTTGACCCGGCTGAATCGCCTGGAAAAACAGCCCAACGAATGCGTGCTGGGCGCCGCATATGTCGCGTACTACGGAAATATATGTGATCCCAATAATCCCAAGTACGACCCCACGAACGTGACATACACCACGCGGTGGGCGTCCGCGACCGCACGAGACCGAGAAGAGCATACACTGGTCGACTTCACGGTGGGCCGCGATGTTGGATTAGGTTTTGGCCAATCGTCGATCAGCCTGGGGCTCAGGTACGGCGAGTTCAAGTCCGACACCGCTGTCACGATGATGGGGGTTCCCGACCGCTACGTCCCGGATGGCTGGATCATACCGGGCCCGAAATACACGAATTTTCACCAATATGACGCTTCCTTCGCCGCTCGCCGCGAATTCAAGGGGGCTGGCCCGACGGTTTCCTGGGAGGGAGATGCGCCCCTGCTAGGCAATACCGATATCGGCCGGGTGCTTGCTGATTGGTCATTGACCGGCGGGGTCCTGCTTGGCCGGCAGGAAACCGCGATCACCGGCGAAGGCGAGGTCGCCAACCGGCGGCTGCACATCTCCGTCCCGACGGCCGAGACGGTGGAGACCCTGTCGACGACGACCCTTCCGCCGGTCGATATCCATCGCTCCAAACAGGTAAGTGCGCCTTTTGTGGGCGGAGCCCTGGGGCTGTCCTATGCCGTCGACCGGTTCAAGATTGGCGCCGGTTATCGGTGGGAGCGCTACTACAACGTTCTCGACGCTGGCGACGCCGAACACAAGTCCTATGACCGCACCATCGACGGCCCCTACTTCAAGGTCTCCGTCGGCTTCGGCGACTAACCAACCCTCCGGCTTCGGTCCCCTCTGAACCGGAAGCACTGAGGCGGCGGGCGCAGCGCTCCGCCGCCTCCTTCTTTGGCCGCCGCTTGACAGCCTGCCCGGCCGGTTCAGGCTTTACGCGTACGTATACGCACGTGGGCCAGATGGGCGGACAAAGGACCAGCATCGATCCGCACGCGCAGTCGGCTTCGGCCGAGCTGGCGGCGCGGCTGGATGCGCGGTTTCGCGCGCCGTTGATGAGCTTCTTCCTGCGTCGCACCGGCAGCCGTCAGGACGCCGAGGACCTGACGCAGGAGGTGTTCCTGCGCATCCTGCGCCGCGACCAGGAGCCGCCCGGAGACTACGCCGAGCTCTTCATCTTCAAGGTCGCCGCCAACCTGCTGCGCGATCGGGCGCGCCAGGCGGGTGCGCGGCGCAAGCACGACCACCTCAACATCGACAGCCCCGAACTGCTGGACGTCGCGTCCGGCCATGCCGCGCCCGGGCTGATTGAGGATTTGGGACCTGAGCGCGTATTACTCAGTCAGGAGGCGCTCGCGGCCGCGCTGCAGGCGCTTGATCAACTGGGCGAGCGCACCCGTGACATCTTCGTGCTGTACCGCCTCGAAAAGATGAAACAGCGCGAGATCGCCGCCCTCTACGGCGTCTCCGTCAGCTCGGTGGAGAAATACGTCGCCCGGGCCACCGAGCATCTGGCCATGGTGTTTGGACCGTTATGACCGACCTCCTCGAAACCGAAGAGGGACCGCTCTCGCCCCTGCAGGCCGCAACGATCTGGCGGATGCGGTGCGATGCGCCCGGCTGGTCGGCGGACGACGAGGCGGCTTTCCAGGACTGGCTGGCGCGGGACGAGCTCCACCGCCGCGCGTTCGAGCGGACCGGCCAGGTCTGGGATCTGGTCGACAGCCAGGCCGCGACGCCTGATGTGATGGTGATCCGCCGCGACGCGCTGCATCGCGCCCAGCGCACGGCGCGCAGCCGCATGGCCCGATGGCATCGAGGCGGCGTGGACCTCTCGCGGCGAGGCGCGCTCGCGGCGGCCGCGGGGGTGCTGGCGGTGGCCGGTGTCGCCGCCTGGCCGCTGCTTCATCCCGGCGAGGTCTACCAGACCGGGCTGAACGAACGCCGCGTGGTGACGCTGGCGGACGGCTCGCGTCTGTCGCTCGACGCGATGACCAGGGTCAGCGTCCGCTACACCGATGAGGCTCGCCGCCTGACGCTGGAGAAGGGTCAGGCCAGGTTTGACGTGGCCCATGACGTCGCGCGGCCCTTCAGCGTGCGCGCGCGCGATCGCACGGTCGTGGCGACCGGGACGGCCTTCAACATCGATGTGTTTGGGGACAAGGCCCGTGTCACCCTGATCGAGGGGCGGGTGATCGTCATGCCCGCGAAGGACGACGCCGGCTCGCTGCCGAAACCGGGCTCGACGCATCTGCCGCCGAGGGCCGTGGAGCTCCGCGCCGGCCAGCAACTCGTCGCCGTGCTCGATACGCCCACGCAGGTGGTCAGCAATGTCGACCTGCAGCAGGCGACGGCCTGGCAACAGGGCAAGCTGATGTTCGACCGCGAGCCGCTGGCCGAAGCCGTGGCCCGGATGAACCGCTATTCCGAGCGCAAGATCGTGATCGGCGATCCGACCGCCGGCGCGGTCGAGGTCAGCGGCGCCTTCGACGCCGGCGACACCCGGGGCTTCCTCGAAGCCGTGACGACCTATCTGCCGATCACCGCGACTGCCGGCCAGGGTGGCGTGACCCTGCATTCCTCACCGTCGCAGGGATAGCCGGCGAAGTTTTTCGGCCGCATTTTTGAGGATTTCCGCCGGCCGTCCGTAATTCCCCTTGAAGGGGGCGACAGCAGGAGCGCTCCCGATCAAGATCCTGGGGGAGGGCATATGTCGGGTAATCGTTCATCTCGTCGAACGCTGCTTGGGGCGACCGCACTGGCGGGCGCGCTGTCGATGTTCGTGGTCGCGGGCGCCTGGGCGCAGGACGCGCAGATCCAGTTCGACCAGCCGGCCCAGCCGCTCTCTCAGGCGCTGCGTTCCTATAGCGCCGTGGCCGATCGCGAGATCATGTTCGCTGACGCCCTTGTCGCCGGCCACACCGCGCCGGCGCTGAAGGGAGCCTATACCCCCGAAAGCGCGCTGCTTGCGCTGCTCGACGGAACCGACCTGACCGTCAGCCGCACCGCATCCGGCGTCCTGCTGGTCCAGAGGGCCTCCGACCCCCAGTCCGGCAGCGCCGCGGGGGACGGCGCTGAAGGAACAGTCCAGGCGCTGATCGTCACGGCGCAGAAGCGGGAAGAAGACATCCAGGACGTGCCGATCGCCATCAGCGCGTTCAGCCAAAAGGACCTGGAGACCCACCAGATCGCCGGCGGCCCCGACCTGATCACTCAGGTCCCCAACATGACGTTCACGAAGACGAACTTCACCAGCTACTCGATCCAGCTGCGAGGCATCGGTACGCAGGCCATTTCAGCGACTACCGATCCCGGCGTCGCTGTGGCGTTCAACAACACGCCCTTCATCCGTAACCGCTTCTTCGAGCAGGAATTCTACGACCTCGAGCGCGTCGAAGTGCTGCGCGGACCGCAGGGAACGCTCTACGGCCGCAACGCCACCGCCGGCGTCGTCAACATCATTTCGCAAAAGCCGAGATTCGTGGCCGAGGCCAAGCTCTCCGCCGACGCGGCCAACTATAGCTCCACGCGCCTGGAGGGCATGGTCAACATCCCGCTGGTCGAGGACAAGGTGGCCCTGCGGTTGGCGGGCGCGTGGACCAAGCGCAACGGCTACGCGACCAACCAGCTCACCGGCAACCCGATCGACGGCCGCGACCTGTGGTCGACGCGCCTGTCGTTGCGCATGGCGCCGACCGACAAGATCGACGCCACCCTGATATGGGAGCACTTCGAGGAAAACGACGACCGCATCCGCTCGGGTAAGCAGCTTTGCCACAAGGACAACGTCACGCAAGTTGGGAACGTAACCCTGACCAGCTACGGGCAGATCTTTCCTGACGCGGGCCAGAGCGGCTTTCCCGTGCAGTCCACGCTCAGCCAGGGCTGCATCCCGGACTCGCTCTATTCATCCGACTCGTTCGGCACGCCGAACGGGCTCTCTGTGCCCTACTATTATCCGCTGAATTACATCGGGCTGCCGGCGGCCCGACTCGATCCCTACGCCAGCCTCACCCAGTCTCAGGACCTCCGGGCCATCGAGTCTATCGTTGATCCGAAATACAAAGCTATGGCCGACCTCGGTGAGCTGCAAGTCAGCTGGGGCCTTGGTGACGACCTGACGCTGGCCTCCGAAACCGCCTACAGCGCCGACTTCGTCTGGTCGACCCAGGACTTCAACCGGTTCAACACCGCCGCCGGGGCGTGGCTCACTACCCCCCCTTTCGTCGACAATAATATTATCGACGAAAACGGCTTTTTCACCGATCCGCAGGTGGGCAAGTCGGATCGCCTGGTCGCCATCGATTTGTCCACCGGCAAGTCCCGACAGTTCAGCCAGGAGCTACGACTGTCCTCGGACTATGGCGGCCCCTTCAATTTCAGCCTGGGCGCCAACTTTCTGCGCTTTGATGGTGAAGACAAATACTACGTCTTCATTAACTCGCTGACGTTGGTAAGCATCGGCGACCGCTTCGGCAGCTTCGACCCCTTCGATCCACCTGGCACCAATGTGCCATGGATATCCGGCGTGTCCGACAACAGCCAATGCGCCCGAAACGGCGCCCTGAACGGCGACTTCCACACCGGCCTAGGTTACAGCTGCGTCTATATCGAACCAAATTCAATCGAAAACATTCAGGACCAAGGGCACAATTACTTCCTCAGCAAGAATCCGTATCGACTGATCTCATATGCGGTGTTCGGTGAGGTTTATTACAATATCACCGACAACCTTAAGTTAACCGGCGGCCTTCGCTGGACCGTGGATAAGAAGCACGCCCCGCGGATCCCAAGTTGGACGCTCGCAGGCGAGACGCGTGGCTATCCGGTTCTGGAGATTATTGATCAGGAGTGGCGCGAACCGACGGGTCGTCTGGCGATCGACTGGAAGCCGGACCTGTCCTTCACCGACCAGACCTTGCTCTACGCCTCCTATTCACACGGCTACAAGGCGGGCGGGGCCAACCCTCCGCCAATGATGATCATATCCGGTGACTTTTTCGGCGGCACCCCGGCGTCAGTGACCCGCCCGAAGACCTTCAATCCTGAATTCGTTGACGCCTTCGAACTCGGCGCCAAAAATACCTTGGCGGACGGCAAGGTGACACTGAATCTGTCGGCCTTCTACTACGATTACAAGGACTACCAGATTTCGGAGATCGTCGACCGCTCGGCCTTTAACCGCAACTTTGACGCCACAATCTGGGGCCTTGAGCTCGAGGCCGAATGGCGGCCGCTGGAAAACCTCAAGCTCGGCTTCAAGGGTGGCTACGAAAATACTGCGATCGCCGACGGCGAACGCGCTATCGATCTGATGGACCGCACCGCAGGCACGCCGGGATGGGTTGTGGTTCGACCGTTCCCAACCGCGGCATCCAGTTGCGTTCTGCCGGTCTATGTCTTTACGGATCCCGTCAACGGCGGGTACTTTAAAAATGCGGGTTCGCAGAGCGGCGGCGGCCCAGGCGGTTGTGAGTTGGCCTACCTGCAGGATTTGGATCCGCGAACAAGACTGCCCTACAACCCATCTGATCACCAGACTTATGCTTCCGGCACGCTCGCTCCATATCCCGGCTATGCGGGCTTCAATCCCGACGACGAGTCGGTATTCCAGCATAACCACGGCGAAGGGTTCTTCAAAAACCTGGGCGGCAATCATCTTCCTAACGCGCCCGAATTCACCGGGACGATCACCGCAGACTATACTTTGCCGCTGCCCAACGAATGGCTGATGACGCTGCACACCGATCTGTATGCACAGTCGAATTCATACTGGCGGGTGTTCAACGACAAGACCTTCGACAAGCTGCACCCCTACTTCACGATGAATCTGGCGGCGATCTTCACCAACGAAAACGCCGGCTGGAAGGTGATGGCGTATGTGAAGAACGTGCTGGACCGCACCAGCATCACCGGCGCGTTCCTGAACTCCGACGACACAGGTTTGACCACCAATGTCTTCCTGACCGAGCCGCGGCTCTATGGCCTGCGGGTGACCAAGGATTGGACCGGCGGGCCGCTGTGGGGCAGCTTCGGAGCCCGACATGACGGACGCTATCCGTTTGAGGTGGAGATAGGCGGTCAAGCCCAGCGCCACGATGCACCGAACGAAAACCTCGTTCCGAGTTTCATGGACGAGTTCTCCTCGACGCTAAATCCGCTCGCCGATCAGCAGGCCAACGAACTGGACTGGGGTGACGGACGGGAGGTCAAGGTGACCTACCGTCCCGGCGATGCCTGGCAGGTTTCGCTCGGGGCTCGCTTCGGCAAGACCAATGGGGCGACGCCATGGGTTCAGCGCAAGGAGTTCGGCGATAAGGTCTGCCCTGTAACGCTGGCCTACTGCCAGCTACCGCCGGACGCATATTACTACGCGCCGTATAACGAATACATAAACTATTCGGTGTCGAGCGTCCGTCAGCGTGAAGAACACACGATTGTTGACTTCCTCGTCGGAAAGGAGGTTGGCCTGGGAGGCCTGTCCCGCTCGAAGCTGTCGGGCGGCCTGCGCTACGCCGACCTCGAGTCAACGACTGATGTTCACATCTTCGGTGTCACGCACTGGAACATCACCGCCGATTCCACGAAATATGACGGATTTGCTTACCGTGACCGTTTCGACGGCCAGCTGAACGCCGACCGCAGCTTCAAGGGCTTGGGCCCTGTCATAAGCTGGGATGGCTCGAAGGCCCTACTCGGCGGTACCCAAACGGGTTCACTGAATGTCGATTGGGAACTGACCGGCGGCGTTCTGTTTGGCAAACGGAAGACAGTGATAAGCGGTAAGGAGGTCGGGGAATACTTCAGCTCGCAGTTCGGGCCGAAATACGGGAGCTATGTGCATCCGCTATTGCCGACGACGACGACCAATCTGCCTTCGGTGAATATGGTGCGTTCGAAGTCCGTGGCGGCGCCCACCTACGGAGCAAGTTTGGGCCTTTCGTACGAGGTCGACCGTTTCCGTATCGGCGCAGGTTACCGCTGGGAGCGCTACCAGAACGCCATCGACGGCGGGTTCGCCGAAAGTAAGTCAGAGGACCGCACCATCGACGGTCCCTACTTCAAGATCGCCGTCGGCTTCGGCGGTTAGGTTTACCTCCGGCTTCGGTCCCCTCTGAACCGGAAGCACTGAGGCGGCGGTTCACCACCTGCCGCCTCATTTTTTGGGCCCATGTTGACACCCTCATCCGCCGGTTCATCCTCACGCGTATGAGGGGCCGATGAGTGACCGCGCCGAAAAGATGGCCTGGTTCAAGGCGCAGATCCTGCCGCATGAGGCGGCGCTGCGCCGGCGGCTGGCCGCGCTCCGCATCCCCGATATCGAGGACGTGGTCAGCGAAGTTCTGACCCGCGCCTATTCCATCGACAACTGGCCGCGCATGGATCAGGGCAGGGCGCTGGTTTTCCAGATCGCCCGCAACCTGTTGGTCGACGCCGCGCGCCGCCATGCCATCGTCTCCATCGACTTCGTGGCCGATCTCGAGACGCTGCACCTGGATGACGGCGGGCCCAGCCCCGAGGCGACCGCCGCCGCGCGTGACGAGCTTCGCCAGCTGCAGCGCGCGCTCGACGCCCTGCCGCCCCAGCCGCGCCGGGTGTTCCTGATGCGCCGGGTGCAGGAATTATCGCCGCAGGAGATAGCGGCGGAGCTGCATCTGTCCGTTTCCACTGTAGAGAAGCACCTGGCCAAGGCGATGGTGGCGGTGACGCGCGCGCTCGGCGCGACCGAGCCGGTCAGCCGCCCCGGCGCGGATAAGGACCGATGGCGCAGGACGAAGCGATAATGGACGCCGCCGCCGCCCTCTTCGCGCGCGTGCAGTCGGGCTCCGCCGATGCGGCCGAGGTCGACGCCTGGCTGGACGCCGACCCGACCCACGCCGTCGCCTTCGCCCGGGTGGAGTCGGCGTGGGAGCGAGCCGAGCGGCTGAAGGCCCTGCCGCCTTCGGCCCTGGCGCTAGAGCCTGCCTTCCTCCCCACGCGCAGGATGGCCGCGGCGCTGGCGGTCGGCATGGTGGGCGCGGGCGCGGCCGGCGCCTGGTGGCTGACCCGCCGCCCGATCGAGACGACCGCGCGAGGCGAGCGGCGGACCGTCGCCTTGCCCGACGGCAGCCGGATCGAGCTGAACACCGACAGCCGCATCGCGGTGGCCTATTCCGACAGCCGCCGTGACATCGTGCTGACCCGCGGCGAGGCGTTGTTCGACGTGGCCAAGGACCCCTCGCGGCCCTTCATCGTCCAGGCGGGCGAGGCGCAGGTCCGCGCCGTCGGCACCGCCTTCAACATCCGCCTGCGCGACAAGGTGGTCGAACTCACCGTCACCGAGGGCGTGGTCGCCGTCGACGAGCGTGCCGCCAAAACCCCGCCGCGCCATGTGCCGGAAGGCAAGGGCGCCGTGATCGCAACCGGCGCGGTGGCGGAGGTCGACCTCGATCCCGAGGTCCTGCGCCGCCGGCTGCTCTGGCGCGACGGGGTGGTGGAGTTCGAGGGTGACACGCTCGAGCAGGCCGCCGCCGAGTTCAACCGCTACAACGACCGCAAGCTGGTGGTCGCCGACCCTCAGGTCGCCTCCATCCGCGTCGGCGGCCGTTTCGGCACGCACGAGGTCGACCGCTTCCTCGGCGCGCTGCAGGCCGGTTTTCCCGTGCGGGCCATGCCGGGGGAGGGGGGCGTGACCTATCTGGTCCATGCCGACAGCCATGGGCCTGAAAGTTTTTCGCGGGGCTGAATAGAGGTCGCGCGGCGTTCGTCCGTTTCCAGTCTGCAGGGAGCTGAAGCTTCCGCGACTGACAAAACGGGGGGACGACACAATGCAACGCGACAGGCAAATTGCGCGCCGGCGTCTGAAGACGGCTTTGCTCGGCGGCGCGGCCGCGATGCTGATGGCCGGTGCGGCGATGGCGCAGGACGCCTCGATCCGCTTTGACATCGCCGCCCAGGATGCGGGCTCGGCTCTCAACGACTTCTCGCGCCAGTCGGGCGTGCGGGTGTTGTTTCCGTACGACGCGGTCGCGGGCAAGCACGTCCCCGCCATGCACGGCGACATGACCATCCAGGCGGCGCTGGACGCCCTGACCAAGGCGACGGGCCTGGTGGTCGCCGCCAACGACGGCCAGACAGTGACCCTAACCGCCCCCCAGTCCGGGAGCGCCGCGGGGGACGGCGCTGACCAGGGTACGGTCCAGGCGCTGGTGGTGACGGCGCAGAAGCGGGAGGAAAACATCCAGGATGTGCCGATCGCCATGTCGGCCTTCACGCAGGAAGACCTGACGCGCAGTCAGGTCGCTGGCGGCCCCGACCTGATTACTCAGGTCCCGAACATGACGTTCACGAAGACGAACTTCTCGTCTTACTCGATCCAGCTGCGCGGCATCGGCACGCAGGCCATCTCGGCAACCGTCGACCCGGCGGTCGCGGTGGCGTTCAACAACACCCCCTTCATCCGCAACCGCTTCTTTGAGCAGGAATTCTACGACCTGCAACGCATCGAGGTGCTGCGCGGGCCGCAGGGGACTCTCTACGGCCGCAACGCGACGGCGGGCGTCGTCAACCTGATCTCCGCGAAGCCGAAGTTCACCTACGAGGCCAAGCTCTCGGCCGACGTGGGTAACTACAGCTCCCACCGCCTCGAAGGCATGCTCAACATCCCGCTGGTCGAGGACAAGGTCGCTTTGCGTATCGCCGGCGCCTGGACCAAGCGCGAGGGCTACACGACCAATGAGTTCAACGGCAATCCGATCGATGGGCGTGATCTGTGGTCGACGCGCCTCAGCCTGCGTTTTGCGCCGACCGAGCGGCTTGACGCCAACCTGATCTGGGAACACTTTGACGAAAACGACGACCGCCTGCGCTCCGGCAAACAGCTGTGCAAGGCGGACGTGGTGACGAATGTTGCGGGTTTCGACACGCCGGATTTCTATCAGTCGCTGTCAGATACCTCCGGTATAAGTCAGAGATTTACCGGAGTGCAGAGCAGTTTCAGCCAGGGCTGTGCCCCAGCGTCTCTCTACTCGCCGGACTCATTTGAAAAAACAAATGCGTTGGCTCTGCCCTATTATGTGCCGCTGGGTGCAGTTCAGCTGCCGATCGCCACAGTGGATAACACTATATTTGGCGAATTGCGCGACCCCTATGCCAGCCGCACCCAATCTCGCGACCTCCGAGTCATCGAGGCGACAGTCGACCCGAGCTACCGGGCCAAGACAGACATCGTAGAGTTGCAGTTCGCCTATAATCTGACTGACAACCTGACGCTAAATTCAGAGACTGCGTGGGGGTCGGATTTCATCTTCTCGACGCAAGATTACAATCGCTTCGTCGGCGCGGCGCACTCGTGGCGAACGACTACGGGCTTTGCTAACGACAATACGCCAAACTCGTTCGTGACCCGGGGCATTCTCAGTCCTGAAGGGGTCTTCTGCGACCCGCAGATCGGTTGCTCTGATCGGTTGGTTGCGATGGATCTTTCGACGGCCCGATCAGCGCAGTTCAGCCAGGAATTTCGGCTGGCGTCGGATTTCGATGGCTCGTTCAATTTCAGCCTGGGGGCGAACTTTCTGCGGTACGACACCGAGGACAAGTACTATGTGTTCATCAACTCGCTCAGCCTGATCTCGGCTTTCTACAAGATCGGCTACGGGGCGAACACGGTTGGGGATTACGTTCCCAACGTCACGGACAACCGTGATTGCCTCCCAAACGGAATGGTGGAACCAAACTATAGCGTCGCTCAGCCCCTATTGTCATGCACTTATATCGACCCTAACCACGTCAACAGCCTTAACGACCTCGGCCACAACTACTTCTTGAGCCGCAATCCTTACAAGCTGATTTCGTACGCAGTTTTCGGCGAGGCGTATTACAAGTTCTCCGAAAATTTAAAGGTCACCGCCGGCCTGCGCTGGACGGTGGACAAGAAGGAGGCGCCGCTGATCCCCAGCTGGCTGCTGGCCTCCAACACCGTGGGCTATCCCGTTGACCAGGTCGTCGACCAGGAATGGCGCGAGCCAACCGGGCGTCTCGCGATCGACTGGAAGCCCGACCTGTCGTTCACCGATGAGACCATGGTCTATGCGTCCTATGCGCACGGCTACAAGGCGGGTGGTATGAATCCGCCGCCGTATGGCAAGGCCTTCTATGGCCTTACTTCCGGCACCCTGGTTGACCTCATCGTAGGCACTTCGGCGCTGCACCCGAAGACATTCGATCCCGAGTTCATCGACGCGTTCGAAATCGGCTCAAAGAACACCCTGCTTGATGGCCGACTGACGTTGAATCTCGCAGGCTTCTACTACGACTACAAAGGCTATCAGCTGTCGCAGATCGTCGATCGCTCGGCCGTCACCGCAAACTATGACGCCGATGTGTGGGGTCTTGAATTGGAGAGCGACTGGCGGCCGGTGGAGAATCTCCGGCTCGGGCTTAAGCTGGGCTACGAGAGGACCAAGGTCGCCGACGGAGAGCAAGCCATCGATGTGATGGACCGCACCGCCGGAAATAAGGATTGGGTGCTCCACAAACCCTTCCCGACCTTCCCGTCCAATTGCGTGTTGCCGGCATGGTTGTTTGTCGGTTTTCCCAACGGGCAGTCTGGTTCGCCGACCACCAACCCCTGGCTCGTCAATGTAGGCGGGTCCGGCGGCGGGAACCCGGGAGGTTGTGAGCAGGCCTATCTACTTGGAGAAGATCCGGGGCGGGCGGGCGCCATCTACGGTTACGTCTTACCGTTTACCAGGACGAATATAAATTACGCCGCCTGGAGCCCGGACATCAAGGACTACCCGTGCTTTCCGCTGAGCGCCATTCCGTCGACGCCGATTGACTACCCCGGCGTTGACTCAGCCTGCCTCGCGGCTCTCTCGAACAATGGCGAGGGTTTCTTCAAGAACCTCTCCGGCAATGAGTTGCCCAACGCGCCGCACATGACGGCGACGATCACGGCGGACTATACTTTACCGCTGCCGTCGAACTGGCTGATGACGCTGCACACCGACCTCTACTACCAATCGGAAGCCTGGACACGCATCTTCAACACGCCGGGCTACGATAAGCTCAAGGCCTATTCCAACATCAACCTGGCGGCCATCTTCACCAACGAAGACGCCGGCTGGAAGGTGATGGCCTACGTCAAGAACGTCCTCAACCGTGACAGCATCACCGGCGCTTTCCTGAACTCGGATGACTCCGGTCTGACCACCAACGTCTTCCTGACTGAACCCAGGCTCTATGGCCTGCGGATCACGAAGGATTTCGCCGGTGGGCCGTGGTGGACGGGCGCCAACCTCGATCATACGGGACCGTTCCCGCTCACGGTCGAGCTCGGCGGTCAGGTGCAGCGGCATGACGCCCCTTATGAGCCGCTAAACGCCAGCTGGGCGGCCGCTTTGCCCGCAGCGATCGCGTTGGGCGATGTCCAGAACCGCGATTTCGACTGGGGTGACGGTCGGTCCGTCAAGTTGACTTACAATCCGGCAGGCTCGCCGTGGTTGCTATCTCTATCGGGGCGAACGGGCGAGGCGAACAACGATACCGCCCGCGCGAACGCGATGTCTAATCAAGTTATTACCGCGTGTCGTTTCCCACCTACGCACTTCTTCTATAATCTCGCCTGTAACCCCACCAGTCCCTTCTACACGCCGTCGTGGGCCCATGTTCAGGCCACCAGCTGGTCGGACGCGGAAGCCCGCTCTCGTGAAGAACATACGGTTGTCGATCTTACGGTCGGACGGGGCTTGGTGGTCAATGATGCCATGCGTTCGACCCTCTCCGCCGGTATTCGGTACGCGGACCTAAACTCGCAAACACAATGGGCGGCCAACGCTCAGACCGGCTGGAATATCCCCGATGGCTACAGTTGCGGGGGCGGCACCGGTTGCGTCTTCTCATCCTATCAGCGACAGCACGCCGTCCTGGCCGCGGAGCGCGAGTTTAGAGGCGCCGGTCCGACCGTGGGGTGGGCCTCAGCCCTGCAGCTCTGGGGCGGTGATGAGACGGGAAGAGCGAATCTGGACTTCTCGGTCGACGCCGGCGCCCTATTCGGTGAGCGCAAGAGCCATATCTCAGGAACGGAGACGACCCAGTTCCACAGTGGAGCTCTTCCAACGGAGTCGGTGAGCAGTCCGGATTTCGCGGTTGTCACCGGCTTCCTGCCGGAAAGCGGCGCCCCGGTTATCACGTCGGTGTCCATCGCCCGGTCAAAAAACGCCACCGTGCCGGTCGTCGATCTGTCGCTGGGCCTCTCCTACGAAGTCGGCCGCATCAAGGTTGGCACAGGCTATCGCTGGGAACGCTACTTCGATGCGATCGACGGCGGCTTCCGCGAGGAACAGAAGGAAGACCGCACCATCGACGGTCCCTACTTCAAGATCGCCGTCGGGTTCGGCGGCTAACACGACCTCCGGCTTCGGTCCCCTCTGAACCGGAAGCACTTGAGGCGGCGGGCGCACACCCGCCGCCTCATTTTCTTGCGAGGTCGACACACATCCGCGGCCGCGCCTTGGTATATCATGCGCATCACCATCCGGACGATGGTCGTGGGGGAGGAGAGCGCATGGGCGCCGCATCGGACTTACAAACCCAGTTCAGGCAGGAAGAAGCCGCGTTGCTTGCCGAGTTGAGGGCCGCGCGCCGAAGTCAGCGGGCGTTGGAGCCTCATGGGCATGCCATTCCGCTGACCCCCGGCCAGCGGATCGCCGACTCCGTGGCGGCCACCATGGGGTCGTGGCGTTTCATCATCATCCAGTCGACCATCCTGGTTGGCTGGATCGCGCTGAACATCACCGCTTATGTTCGGCATTGGGACCCCTATCCGTTCATCCTGCTGAACCTGGCGCTGTCGTTCCAGGCCGCCTACGCCGCGCCCTTCATCATGATGAGCCAGAACCGCCAGCAGGATATCGACCGCAAGGAGGCGGCCAACGACTACCGCGTCAACATCAAGGCGGAGCTGGAGATCGAGCTTCTCCACCAGAAGATCGATGAGCTGCGGGGCAAGGAGGTGCTGGCGCTCACCCAGGCCGTCGAGGCCCTGACGGCGCAGCTGCGAAAGACAAAGGGCGCCCCGGGCGGCTGACCGGGTTCCCGCGTTGACATACCAACCCGTATGTGAAGACTGGCGCGGTCAGTCATGACGCGGAGCGAAGCGATGTCTGGGAAGATGAAATTCGGAGCGGCGGCCATCATGGCGCTGCTCGTTTCGGCGGGGGCCGCCGGGGCCTGGACGCCTTCGGCGGACGCGGTGAAAACGGCCCAGACCGGCAAGGTCTGGTATGTGGTCACGCCGGACCAGGGCGGTGTCCAACTCGCCCGCGCCGTCGTCGACATCAACGCGCCGCCCGCCGTGGTCTGGAAGCTGATGACCGACTGCGCGGCCGCGCGGCGGATCATCCCCAGCAACCGCGGCTGCCGGGTTCTGGACCGCAAGCCGGGGTCGGAGACCATCGAGCACATCCTCAAGACCCCGCTGATGCCCAACGTCCGTTCGGTCTTCCGTCAGGATGAGGAGCCTCAGAAGCGCCTCGTGATCACGCGCCTCGAAGGCGACCTGAAGGTGTTGAACGGCGAATACACGCTGCAGGCCCTGCCCGGCGGGCGCACGCGCGTCGCCCAGGAAATGCGCATGCAGCCGGGCTTCCCCGCGCCCGGCCCGCTGGTCCGCGACTTCCTGCGCGGCGAGGTCTCGACGGGCCTGGCCAACCTGAAGCGCGAAGCCGAAACGGCGGCCAAGTCGTGAGCGCCGTTCACGAAGCCGCCGCTTTCGATTTCGCGGACTATGACGCCACGGGCCTCGCCGACCTCGTCCGCCGCCGCGAGGTGACGCCGGCCGAGTTGCTGGAAATCGCCATTGCGCGCGCAGACGCGGTCGAGCCGATGCTCAACGCCATCCCCCTGCGCTTCGACGACCGCGCGCGGCGGCGCGTGGCGGAAGAGCGGCTGGAAGGTCCCTTCGCGGGCGTGCCCTTCCTGCTGAAAGACTTCCTGATGGACTACGCCGGGGAGCGGGTCATCTACGGCTGCAAGGGCCTGCGGGATGCGAACTACCGGCCCGATCGTAACGGCGAACTGGTCAATCGCTACCTGGCCGCCGGGACCGTTCCCTTCGGCCACACCGCCTCATCCGAGTTCGGCTTCAAGGGCCTGACCGAGGCCGAAGCCGTGGGCGCCTGCCACAACCCCTGGAACCTCGAGCATTCCGCGACCGGCTCCAGCGGTGGATCGGCCGCGGCGGTCGCGGCGGGCATCGTGCCGATGGCGGCGGCCAGCGACGGCGGCGGCTCCATCCGCATCCCGGCCTCGACCAACGGCCTGTTCGGACTGAAGCCGGGGCGCGGCCGCTCGCCGGCGGGCCCCGATTTCTCGGAGTGGATGCATGGCGGGGCGACCGCCAATGTGGTCAGCCGCTCGGTGCGCGACAGCGCCATCATGCTCGACGCCATCCAGGGACCGGAGATCGGCGGCCCTTATCCGTGGGCGGCGCCCGAGCGCCCCTTCGCCCAGGAAGTCGGCCGCGACCCCGGTAAGCTGAAGATCGCCTTCTGCACCACCTCGCCGATCGGTACAGAAGTGCACCCCGAGTGCGTGAAGGCCGCCGTTGATACGGCCAAGCTGCTGGAAGACCTCGGCCACCAGATTGAGGAGGTCGAACTCCCCATCGACGGCAACGCCATGGCCGACGACTTCCTGTCGGTCTACTTCGCGATGGCGGGCTCGGCGGTCGCCGAGACCAAGACGCTTACCGGTTGCGGCGATGAAGGCTTCGAGCTCGACACCCTGGCCGCCGCCGCTATCGGGCGCGCGCTGCCCGCGCCGGACTATCTGCAGATCCAGGGGCGCTGGAACACCTATGCCCGCGCGCTGGGGCAATTCCTGACGCGCTACGATCTCTACCTGACGCCGACGGTCGCCATGCCGCCGCCGCGCCTGGGCGAGCTGGCGACGAGCCTGCGCGACCGGATTGCCAGCCGCGTGATGATCGCGCTGAACCTGGGCGGTTTGGCGCTACGGACCGGCATCGTCCACAACCTCGCCCGCGAGCACCTGCGCTACACGCCTTTCACCCAGCTTGGAAACATCACCGGGACGCCCGCGATGAGCGTGCCGCTGCACTGGACGGCCGACGGCCTGCCGGTGGGCTCGCACTTCAACGCCGCGGTGGGCGGGGAGGGGCTGCTGCTGCGGCTGGCCGCCCAGCTGGAGCAGGCCAAGCCCTGGGCGCACAAGCGCCCGCCGGTGTTCGCCTAGGCCGCGTACTCGGCCTGCATCTCGGCGATCAGCGCCCGGTCGTCCTCCTGCCAGGGATGGAAGCCCGGGCGGTAGTAGCTGAGGTACGACCCCGCCACCGCGCGCAGCAGCCCGGGCTTGCCCCAGAGGTAGCCCAGCAGCCGGCCCCAGGTGCGCGGGGTGTTGATGCCGTCCTGGTCGAAGAACTCCCAGACGTTGCGGGTGATCGTGTAGGTGAACAGGATCGTCGTCACCAGCATCGCCCATGCGCGCAGCGCCCAGCGCCCCAGCGGGCCGCCCTTGACCGTCGCCAGCAGGGTGTCGAAGGCGACCGCCTTGTGCTCGATCTCCTCCATCGCGTGCCAGCGCCACATCCGTTGAGCCTCGGGCGTCGCGTCCGCCAGATGCGCCGGGTTCGACAGCAGGGCGTGCGCCATGATGGCGGTGAAGTGCTCCAGCGCCGCCGTGGCCGCCAGCTGCATGGCGTGCGGCAGCTTGCGGGCGATGGTGGTCCGAAACTTCACCCGCGCTTCCATGGCGCTGATGTCGTAGCCGTGGCTCGTCACCTGCTTGTTGAAGAAGACGTGCTCGCGCGAGTGCATCGCCTCCTGCGAAACGAAGGCGTTGATCTGCGCCTGCAGCGCCTTGGGCGCCCGCGTCTTGTAGTTGCGCACCGCGTCCATGAAGAACCGCTCGCCCAGCGGGAAGGTCACCGACAGGGCGTTGTAGAAGGCGGTCGGAACGGGGTCGTTGCCCAGCCACCAGCGGGGAAAACCCTCCTCGCGCCCGAACGCGATCTCACGCGGCTGGATGGTCAGGTCGGTCGGCGTAAGCGTCATCGAAAAGTCCCTAGGCGTATTGCGCTTGCAGATCGGCGATCAGGGGCCGGTCGTCGACCTCCCACGGGTGGAAGCCCGGCCGGTAGTAGCTGAAGTAGGCGCCGACGGAGCTGCTCAGGAAGCCGCGCGGACCCCAGAGGTAATAGAGGAGGCGTCCCCAGGTCCGCAGGTTGTTGAGCTTGTCCTGCGCGAAGAAGTCGAAGGTGTTGCGCGTGATGGTGATGGTGAACAGCAAGGTCGCCAGCAGCATCACGAACGAGCGCAGCAGCCAGCGGCCGACGGGTCCGCCTCCGACGGCGGTCAGATAGGTGTCGTAGGCCACCGCCTTGTGCTCGATCTCCTCCATCGCGTGCCAGCGCCACATGCGGGCTGCTTCCGGATCGGCGCCGGCGATGAGGTGGGGGTTGCTGAGCGCGGTGTGCGCCAGGATCGCGGTGAAGTGCTCCAGCGCCGCCGTCGCCGCCAGCTGCATGGCGGGCGGCGCCTTGCGCGACAGGTTGATCCGCCACTCCAGCCGCTTCTCCATCCTGGTGATGTCGTAGCCGTTGGCGGTCACCTGCTTGTTGAAGAAGACGTGCTCGCGCGAGTGCATCGCCTCCTGCGTCAGGAAGGCGCCGATCTGGCTGTTGAGCGGCTCGGAGGTGCGGCTGCGATAGTGGCGCACGGAATCCATGAAGAACCGCTCGCCCAGCGGGAAGGTCACCGAGAGCGCGTTATGAAACGTAGTCGCCGCCGGATCGCCGCCGATCCACCATCGGCCGTAGGTCGTCTCCCGCCCAAAGGCGATTTCGCGCGGCTTGATGGTCAGGTCGCTGGGGGTCGTGGTCATGGGAAGGTCACTCCCGTCATCGCTTCCGATTGCTCCCACAGCCGCTTGGCGACGTTGAGGTTGCGGGTCTGGGAAGGCTTGGGCGCATGGACCGGATAGCCGCGCAGGCCTTGCAGGTGCTCGGGTCCGTAGTAGTCGCCGCCCTTCACGTCCGCCGCCGTCGCCGCGCGCAAGGCCGGCAGCGCGCCCATCGCCGCGGTCTGGGCGATGGTGCGGTTGAGGATGCGCATTGACCAGTCGCCGAACCGCGCCAGCGCGTCGGGCTCGCCCATCTGGACGCCCGCCGATTGCAGGTTGGTGGCCGAGTAGCCGGGATGCGCGCCGACGCTGATCGTGCCCGCGCCCTTCGCCGCCAGCCGGCGCTGCAGCTCCAGCATGAACATCAGGTTGGCGAGCTTGGCATTCGCGTAGGCCGCGACGCGGGAATAGCGGTCGCGCGCGTTGAGGTCGTCCAGCTTCAGCCGCCCGAGCCGGGCGAACTCGCTGGCCTGCACCACCACGCGGCTGCCCGGCGTCGCCAGCAGCAGGTCCAGCAGCTGTCCGGTCAGGGCGAAGTGGCCAAGGTGGTTGGTGCCGAACTGGGTCTCGAACCCGTCCGCCGTCGTGCCGCGCGGCGAAAACATCACGCCGGCGTTGTTGCACAGCAGGTCGAGCGCCTTGCGCCGCCCCCCATACGCCTTGGCGAAGGTCTTGACCGAAGCGAGGTCGGCCAGGTTCAGCGGCAGGAACTCCAGGCTCGCTTTCGGCGTGGCGGCCTGGATTTGCGCCATCGCGGCCTGCGCCTTGTCGGCGTTGCGGCAGGCCATGACGACATGGGCGCCCTTGCCCGCCAGACCGGCGGCGATGTGCCAGCCGAGCCCGCTGTTGGCCCCTGTCACGACCGCGACCTTGCCGGTCAGGTCGGGCATGTCTCTTGTATCCCAGCGCGTCTGCGCCATGATGCCCCACAGCCTTTTCACATACGAACCCGTATGTGTATGGGTATCCTCACTTACGGCGCCGTATGTCAACACCTTCCATCTGCAAGATCGGCCGTCCGAGAAGCCGCGCCGCCGCCAAGGAGGCGAGCCGCGAGGCGCTGATCGCCGCCGCCATCGCCGTCTTTTCCCGCAAGGGCCTGGACGCCAGCCTCGACGAGGTCTGCGCGGAGGCGGGCTACACGCGCGGCGCCTTCTACGTGCACTTCAAGGACCGCGACGACCTGATCGCCGCCGTCATGGACCAGATCGGCCAGGGCTGGCTCGACACCCTGATGGGCGAGGGCCAGATCCAGGACTTCGCCGCGGTCATCGGCCAGTTCACCCAGAGCCTGAAAAGCGGCGCCCATCCCGTCTCGCGCTCGGGCGGGGTCAGGCCCTACCAGCTTCTCGACGCCTGTGTTCGCTCTCCCGTCGTCCGGGAGGGCTATCTGCGCCAGGTCGCCGCCGCCACGGGCCGCATCCGCGCCGTGCTGGAATCTGCCCAGAGCGCGGGCGTCGTTCGCCCCGACATCGACGCCGCCTCCATCGCCGCCCTGCTGGAAGCCGCCGTCATCGGCCTGGAAGTCCTCCACGACCTCGAAGCCCCTATAGACCTCGACGCCAGCGCCGCGGCCCTGGTGACGCTGCTGATGCCGCCGGCGCCTGGCGAGTAACGCAAGGGCGCTTGCCTAGTATTATCTCCTCGTGGTTGCATGGCCTCCTGAAGCTCAGGGGTGTCGCTCAGGCGGGGTGGGTATGCGTGCAGTTGTTTTGGGGTTTGTGGCGGCGTTGCTGGGCGGCGCGGCGATGGCCGCCGCCGAGCCACAGTACGGGCCACCGCCTGCCTGGGTGAAGGAAGCCGATCTTCCCGCGCCGAAGCGCGAAAGCGGTGTCATGGAGTTCCTGCTCAACGATGCAGAACTCAAGGCCCGACCAGAAGGATTGGAAGCCTACTCGCGCATGGCCTTCAAGATTCTGAGCCCCGAGGCGCTGAACGGGGCCGGCAATCTCACCTTTTCCTGGCGGCCCGATACTTCCGAGCTGACGATCAACCACCTTCGAATCGTCCGGGACGGAAAGGTCATCGATCTGCTCGCGGGCGGGGAGAAGCTTACCGTCATCAGGCGCGAGCAGAATCTCGAGCAGGCGATCATCGACGGCGAACTGACCGCGGTGTTCCAGCCGGCCGGTCTGCAGGTCGGCGACATTCTCGACATGGCCTACACGATGAAGATCCACGATCCGGCCCTGCGCGGTCACATCGAGGACTTTACCGAAAACATGACGGCGGCCGGGCCGGATCAGCTGCGCGTGCGCATGCTCTGGCCCACGTCCTCGCGCATTCGCTGGCGCGCCACCGAGGGCCTGGCCCAGCCGAAGATCACGAAGGGGCGCGACGAGACCGAGCTGCTGATCGACATGCAGGACGTGCAGCCGGTGAAGGTCCCCGACCGGGCGCCGCCACGCTTCAACGAGGTAGGATATATCGAGGTGACCGACTTCGCCTCATGGAAGGACGCCTCCGCTCTTCTGGAGCCGGTCTATCGCGAGGCTTCTGTCCTTCGCCCGGATTCGCCGCTGAAGGTGGAGGTGGCGAAAATCCGCGCGCTGTCGAACGATCCCAAGATCCAGGCGACGGCCGCGCTTCGGCTGGTGCAGGACAAGGTGCGCTACGTCGCCCTCGTGCTCAATGACGGCGGCTATGTGCCTGCCAAAGCAGACGACACCTGGACGCGCCGCTTTGGCGACTGCAAGGCCAAGTCTGTCCTGCTCGTCGCCCTGCTCAAGGAGCTGGGCATCGAGGCCGAGCCCGCGCTCGCCAGCGTGACAAGAAATGACGGGCTGGAGTCGCGCCTTCCGCTTCTGAACGCTTTCGACCATGTGATCGTGCGTGCGGTCATTGGGGGCAAGGTCTACTGGCTCGACGGAACACGTATCGGTGATCGCAATCTCGATGAGCAGCCGGCTTCAGCCTATCATTGGGCGTTGCCCGTGCGCGCTTCCGGCGCCGCATTGGAAGCTCTTCCGGCTCGCAGCGTCAGCGCGCCGCTGGCCGTAACCAAGCTCGACTTCGACGCCTCGGGCGGCCTCGATGTGCCCGCGCCCGTGAAGGGCGAGATCCTCATGCGGGGCGATAGCGCCAAATACATGAAACTGGCCTTTGACCGGCTCGCGCCGTCCGATCTGGACGACGCCCTGCGCAAGTTCTGGAAGGATGAATATGACTGGATCGACATAAAGAGCGTGCATCTGAGCTCCGACGACGTCGCGGGTGAGCTTCGGCTGACGATGGAAGGCATGGCCAAGATGGAATGGTCTGGCCCGATCGGAGGCTTTCGCCGCTATGAGACTGACGGGTCTGGCATCGGCTGGAAAACCGGCATGAAACGGGATGGCGGCCCGCATCAGGATGCTCCTTTTGCAGTCACCTATCCATATTTTACCGAAAACATCGAAACCATCGTCCTGCCAAACAAGGGAGAGGGTTTCTCTTTGACCGGCAAAGATGTGGACATCACCGTCGGCGCCTGGAAATTCCACCGCAAGGCCGCGATCGCCGACGGCGTCCTCCGGCTGGAGGCGAGCACCCAAGCCACGGTCGCCGAAATTCCGGCGGCTGACGCGCTGGCGAGCGCGGCGCCTCTGCAGGCGCTGAACGAGGACGACGTCTACATCATCGCATCAGACCGTTATAGGCCTACCGACGAGGACATGGCGGTGCTTGCCAAGTCGACGCTCACCACGGCGGCCGATTACATACAACGCGGTAGCGCACGGGTGCATCGCGGTGAACAGGATGCAGGCATCGCGGATTTCAACGAGGCTTTGAAGCTGGATCCCAAGAGCGCCACCGCCTATGCCGATAGGAGCCTTGCGGAATACTGGAAGAGCGACTTCGCAGGCGCGGCGGCGGATGCGGAAAAAGCATTGTCGATCGACCCTCGGCAGTACGTGGCCTACAACGTTCAAGGCCTGATGGCCGAACATAATAAGGATACCCAGAAAGCTATCGAGGCATACGGCCATTCTTACGATTACTGGCCCTACACTAATGTCGCGCTGTTGAGGCGCGCTGAGCTCTACCTAGGGCAGGGCGATTTCGAGCACGCGCGCGCCGATGTCGACACGGCTCTGAAGAATGATGACCATGATTCGAAGGCGCTGGCCCTGCGGGCAACAATCCTCCAGGACCAAGGCAAGTATGCGGAAGCGCTAGAGGCGGCGGACCGCGCCCTGGCGATCGCTCCCAACGATCCGGATGGCCATCTCTACCGCGGCAACGCGCTGCTCATGCTGGGACGGCGCCCCGAGGCGCGGCCGGAATTCGAGGCCGCCCTGAAAATGCGTCCGTCGGCAGCGGCCTATATCGGGCGCGCCCAGACCGCCTATCAGGTCAGCGAGCGGAAAAAGGCCATCGCCGATGTCGATGAGGCGCTGAAGCTCGAGCCGGACATGTTCGAGGCCCACCTGCTGCGCGCCAACATGTTGATCCTCGATCATCAGCCGGAAAAGGCGATGCAGGACATCGACAAACTTGTCGCGATGAAGCCTGACGATCCGCAGGTGCTGAACCAGCAGATCGAGGCCCTGACAGCCCTGCACAGATCGGATGAGGCCGTCCGGCTGCTTGACCGATTGCCGATCGACCTGACTGACGCGACTGACCTCAATGATCGATGCTGGGTGCGAGCGACGATGAACAAGGAGCTGGATCACGCGCTCGCCGACTGTGACGCCGCGCTCAAGCTGAAGCCTACGTCAGCTGAGGCGCTCGACAGTCGCGGGCTGGTTCACCTGCGCCGCGGCGAGTTGGACGCTTCGATCAGAGATTATGACGCGGCCTTGAAGCTGAGACCTGGGCAAGCCGCCTCTCTTTTTGGGCGGGGCGTGGCGAAGCTGGAGAAGGGCCTAACTGCTGCGGGCCAGGCCGACCTGGCCGCCGCTCGTCGCCAAAGTTCTGAGGTGGAGGCGACGTTCGCCGGGTACGGGGTCACGCCGCCCAACGGGGCCGCCGTCGCGCCGGCCCCTTGACCGGAGGTTCTCGCCGCCGCAGTTTGCGCGCACTTCAAACAACTGTTTCACGGGAGTGAACCATGAGCGCCGCGGCTGGGACCTTGTTCGATCTGACCGGAAAGGTCGCCATCATCACCGGCTCGTCCCGGGGGATCGGCAAGGCCATCGCCGAGCGGATGGCCCAGCACGGCGCCAAGGTGACGATCTCCTCTCGCAAGGCCGGACCCTGCGAGGAAGTCGCCGGCGCGATCAACGCCGCGCACGGGGAGGGGACGGCCATCGCGGTGCCGGCCAACATCTCCTCGAAGGAAGACCTTCAGCGGCTGGTGGATGAGACGCGCGCGGCGTTCGGCAAGGTCGACATCCTGGTCTGCAACGCCGCCTCCAACCCCTACTTCGGGCCGATGGCGGGCATCTCCGACGACCAGTTCCGCAAGATCCTCGACAACAACGTCATCGCCAACAACTGGCTGATCTCGATGGTCACGCCGGAGATGGAAGAGCGCAAGGACGGCGCGATCATCATCGTCTCGTCCATCGGCGGCCTGCGCGGCAACGTCGTGATCGGCGCCTACAACATCTCCAAGGCCGCCGACTTCCAGCTGGCCCGCAACCTCGCCCACGAGCTCGGGCCGCATAACATCCGGGTCAACTGCATCGCGCCCGGCCTGATCAAGACCGACTTCGCCCGCGCGCTTTGGGAGAACCCGGAGATTCTGAAGCGCTCGACAGAGGGCGTGCCCCTTCGCCGTATCGGCGAGCCCGACGAAATCGCCGGCGCGGCGGTGTTCCTGGCCTCTCCGGCGGGGACGTTCATGACCGGCCAGGCGATCGTCGTGGACGGCGGGGCGACCGCCTAGGCGAAGAGCTTCCGCGCCTTCGCCAGCGCCTCGATCCCGCGATCCAGGGTCTCGTCCTTCTTGGCGAAGCACAGGCGCACGACGCTGGTGACGGGGTTCTCGTCGTAGAAGGCGGAGACCGGGATCGTGCCTACGCCCGCCTCCTTCACCGCGCGCATGCAGAAGGTGCGGTCGTCGACGCCGATTCCTGAACCCACGAGGTCGAGGTTCACGAAGTAGGTCCCCTGCGCGGGGATGACCGCGAAGCCCTCGGCGCGCAGGCCGTCGGTGAGGCGGTCGCGGGAGCGGGTTAGCTCGAGCGGCATCTTGGCGAACCAGTCGTCGCTGTTGGCCAGGCCCCAGGCCACCGCGCTCTGCAGGTTCGGCGGGGTGGTGAAGGTCAGGAACTGGTGGGCGCCGGCCAGCGCCTTGGTCAGCTCGGGTGCGGCGGCCAGCCAGCCGACCTTCCAGCCGGTCATGGCGAAGAGCTTGCCAGCCGACCCGATCTTTACCGTCCGCTCGCGCATGCCCGGAAAGCCCATCAGTGGCCGGAATACGCGGCCGTCGAAGGCGAGCTGCTCCCAGACCTCGTCGCAGACGGCGACGGCGTCGTGGCGCACGCAGAACTCGGCCAGCAGGGCGAGGTCCTCGTCCGGGAAGATCACGGCGGCCGGATTGTGCGGGTTGTTCAGCACCACCATCCGGGTGCGATCGGAGAACACCGCCTCCAGCATCGCCCGGTCGATGCGCCACTCGGGCGGTTGCAAACTCACCAGCTTCGGCACGCCGCCCGCGCGCCGGACCAGCGGCAGGTAGGCGTCGTAGAGCGGCTGAAACAGCACCACTTCGTCGCCCGGCGAGATCAACGAAAAGAAGGCCGCCGCCAGCGCCTCCGTCGCGCCCGACGTCACCGTCACCTCGCTCTGCCAGTCGAGGTCGAGGCCCTGCCGTCGGTAATGCGCCGCCACCGCCTCGCGCAGTTCGGGCAGGCCGCGCATCGGCGGATACTGGTTGGAGCCGTGCACTACCGCCCAGGCCGCCTTCTGCCGGATCGCCTCGGGCCCCGGCTCGTCGGGAAACCCCTGGCCGAGATTGACCGCGCCCGTCTCGCGGCAAAACCCGCTCATCACTTCGAAGATCGAGGTCGGCAGGTCGGTGAAGACGGGGTTGGCCATCCTCGCTGCATAACCTCCCGCTCCCGCGATTGACAGAACCGCGCTCTCAGAGGCGCTATGCGCGCCAGAGAGACAGGAGGCCGCGATGGCGAAGTACGACAGCATCCTTGGCACGGTGGGCAACACGCCGGTGGTGCGGATCAACCGGCTCGCGCCGCAGGGCGTGAACCTTTACGTCAAGGTCGAGG
>Ga0157373_10000100_pt1 | contig 70609 bp, 63 predicted proteins | sample C65metaG_FD_113460 | JGI IMG/M metagenome (GOLD analysis project Ga0157373, IMG submission 113460) | Corn rhizosphere microbial communities from Kellogg Biological Station, Michigan, USA - C6-5 metaG | ecosystem: Host-associated > Plants > Roots > Rhizosphere > Soil | place: USA: Michigan... | reverse complement strand
TGATCAGAATGCGGGTTTTCATGGTTGGTTAACTTAGATTCATGCAGCGCCCTCTGGCAAGAGAGGAGAATCGGAATCGCTGCGCAGGTTCTGCGCCTTCAGGGTGATGGTGGCCACCACGCCGCCATCCTCTTGATTTTCAAGGGACAGCACACCATGGTGGAGATCCACGATTTTTCGGGAAACCGCCAGACCCAAGCCGGTGCCGGTGCCGGAGGCCTTGGTGGTGAAGAAGGGATCGAAGAGCTTTTTCATGTTTTCCTCGGAAATGCCGCTGCCCTTGTCGGCGATTTCGATGCGGACCACGTGGTCCCCCTCGCGGAGGTGTCCGGCTGTGCGCACTCCTTCGTCCCGCTTTACTCCACTGATGACTTCCTCGGAGGTGCGCAGCAGGAGATCCCCTCCTTCCGGCATCGCGTGCATGGCGTTGATCATCAGATTCACCAGCACCTGTTCCATTTTTGTGGGGTCCAGTTGGACGTGGGGAAGATTGTCGGCCAGTTCCGTGATCACGTGCACCTTGCCCTTGCGTAGCTGGTATTCCGTCAGTGCGATGGCATCGCGGACGGTTTCATTCACGTCCCCGGTTTCGAGCGAAAGTTGGCGCGCGGATGAAAAGTCCACCAGTCCCTTGATGATTTTTTTCGCCCGGTCGATGCCGCGCTTCATACGATCAATCGTTTCCTGCCCTTTTTCATCGTCTTCAGGGATGCGGCGTGCCAGCAGCTCCAGACCCATGCCGATCATTGCCAGTGGGTTCTTCACTTCATGGGCCACCCCGGCGGCCAGGCGGCCCACCGATTCCATTTTCTCGGCGTGGATCAGTTGCTCTTGGGTGGTCTTGAGTGAGGTGTTTGCCTGATAGAGCTCATCATTGAGCAGGCGCATGGATTCCTCCGCTTCCTTGCGATCTGTGATGTCCGTGGAAATGCCACCCACGGCAATCACCCTGCCTTGAAGGTCGCGGATGGGGAAGCGTACCGCCACGTAGGTCCGCAGATCTCCATCCACCAGCAGCTCCTCATCCACCTGAAGGGCCTCGTCACGCTCGATCACCATCAGATCATGCTGGTGAAAACGGTCAGCCGCATTCTTGTCTGCGATGAAATCGTGATCGGTTCTCCCGAGCACTTCGGCGCGGGTCATGCCAAAGAGTGTTTCAAAGCCAAGGTTCACCATCAGGTATTTTCCTTCCAGATCCTTCAGATAGATGACGGCGGGACTGTTATCGATCACGTCCTGCATCCTGCGCTCGCTTTGGATCAGTTTTTCCCGGGCCCTGCGTTGCTCCGTTACATCCCGCATCATGCCGACCATGCCCCAGCGGTTTCCTTCCGCATCCAACAGTGGCACCTTGGTGGTGATGAATTCATGCAACTCCCCGGTGATGGGGGAAATCTGGCGGCTCTCCCGATTCATCATCGGCTCTCCGGTTTCCAACACCCGGGTATCCTCCTCCACGCTGCGCTTGGCCACGAGTTCATCCCGGAAGAAATCCTCAGGCCGTTTGCCCAGCATGACTTCCGGGGATTCCGCGCCCACCCAATCCGCCATTGCCTTGTTGACCACCATGTAGCGGCGTTGGGCATCACGCAGGAAAATCTGGTCCGGGAAACTGTCGATCAGGCTGCGAAGCATGTTTCTTTCCCGCTCCAGAGATTGTTGGGCCTCTATCAACTCGGTAATATCGCTGGACATGCCGAAGGTGCCGATGATGCGGCCCCGTTTGTCGCGGAAGGGCATCTTGGTGGTGATCACCCAGCCCACCTTGCCATCAGGGAAGTTTTCCCTTTCCACCAGATCGGCAATAGCTTCTCCGGTTTTCAGGATTCGCAATTCATCCGCTTTTGCCTGATTGGCATGTTCCGGGCCGAAAACATCATGATCGGTTTTTCCCAGCAGATCTACCGGGTGCGTCATGCCGAAGTGCTCCGCCATGCTCTGGTTCACCTGCACAAAGCGGGACTCCGTGTCCTTGAAGTAGATTTTGGCCGGCACATGGGCCATCAGGGTTTCGAAGTAGTGCTCCAACGTTTGGTGGTGGAACTCCGCCTCCTTCAGTTGCCCTTCAAGTTCCTTGTTCCGTGCGATCAGATTTTCCGCCATCAGATCCGTGGACTCATTCCCTCCCGGGACGAGACGATGCCCCACTCTCGCCAATCCCAGACCTGCCAGAAAGATGATCACTCCGCCAGCGATCCGTTGGTTGCGGGGTGCCTCTGCAGTGGTCAGCCAAAACAGGACTAACAGCCCGATCAGGGCAATCAATGCCCGGTAAAAACGCGAGTTCATATCCTCTTGAAAATCGTGGGTTTCAAGGAAACCGCCGACACAGTTGCCGACTTTTTCCATCACCCATCATCCAAGCGCGGAATGCCCCGCCTGTAAATATCGCTTTTGGAAGAAAGGGATGGGAGATCAGCGTTTGCAGCGTACCTGGAAAATTTCCCGCAGGCTGCGCCATTCACGATCCATGCGCTCCAGAGTGGCAGCAGTAGCCTTAGAGAAAGTGCACGCCTTGCGAATCCCCATATCGGCACCGCAGCCCCGGCCGCAAAGTTTCTGGCGGTGATCATCTTTTTTCCTAACATTTAATAAGCTGGAAAACAAACGACCGCCGGTTTCCACCGAAGGATTGTTACTTACTTTGCCGCAGCCCGGCGGAGGCGGTCCATAATGGCCACGCCGAGGCCGGTTTCACTGACCGGTTCCGCGATGATGGCATCCAGCCCTGCTTCATCGAGCTGGCGCATGACGAAAAACAGGCGGATGGCGGCTTCCGCCAGCTTACCACTGCCGGGGCTGAGGGATTCCACCACTTCCCAATCGTGGAGATCAGCATAGGGGCTGTCGTCTTCACCCTTGTAGGAAAGCAGTCCGTATTTTTTGTCCGGCTCCGGTTGGAAATCTTCCGGCTTTTCGAGGAGAATCAGTGGGGTGAGGGGCGCGTAGTGGCTGGAAAGCTGGCCGGGGGCCACAGGGGCGGTTTCGCTGTTGGCTACGGGGAGAGGTTTCTCCACTTTGCCAAATGCCTGGAGTTGTTCCTTGGTGATCGGACCTGCGCGATGCAGGCGGAAGATCGGCTTTTTGCCCTCGCGTGGTTCGATGGAAATGATGGTGCTTTCCAGTCCCTCGCTGCATGCGCCACCATCTACGATCAATGGGATGCGGCCGTCCAGTTCCTTGGATACGGCACCAGCGGAGGTGGGGGAAATGCGGCCGAAACGGTTGGCGCTGGGCGCGGCGATCGGCTTGCCCAACTCCTTGCCGATGGCGCGGAAAATCGGGTGGCCACTTTGGCGGACGGCTACGGTTGGCAGTCCGCTGGTGACGAGATCCGGCACGTCAGGGTGCTTTGGCAGGATGATGGTAAGTGGGCCGGGCCAGAATTCCTGTGTCAGCTTGTTCACGGTGTCCGTGATGTTTTCCGGGATGATCGCGACGTTTTTGAGGTCGCCGCGATTGGAGATGTGGACGATCAGCGGATCGAACGAAGGGCGTTCCTTGGCGGCGAAAACCTTTGCCACTGCTTCCGGGTTGAAGGCATCTGCGGCCAAGCCATAGACGGTCTCGGTGGGCACGGCCACTACCTCACCAGCGCGCAGCAGGGCACAGGCCTCGCGCACGGCTTCCTTCAGTTCGTCATCGGCGGCGTAAACAATCTTGGTCTCGGACACGCAGGGGTTGTGCCAGAGCTTGGGGGCGCTGGCCAATCCTGAAATTTCGGCAACGTTTTTCAGGAAAGTGAGGCCATCCATGCCCGCCAGCCGCCGTGGGAGGTGATTTCCTCCGCTCCGAGAGTCGCCCTTGGCTCCGCGATGAACCCCGGCACCTGCTCGCCGCTGGCTAGAATCACCTTCCCGATGCCCAGCGGGCCTGGGATTTTTGAGACGAAATCTCCAAAGGCGGCAGGCTCCAGCTCCCACACCTCCAAGGCGATGGGTGCTCCGTTTTCCTCATCGTGAATCATGGCCGGGCGGGCGGGAATCGATCCACTGGAGGGCATGGCATATAGACGATAGACCGGCGCGGAAAAGGTGCTTTCCCGCAGGGTAGCCCCGCGATCCGCAAGTTGCCAATGAAGTGCCAGCCCTTCCAGATGTGCCCCGCAGACGGCGACAGGGATCTTCGTTTTCGGAAGTAAAACCTCCTCGCCGCCGGTAAAGCGTGCGCCAAAGGAAAGCAGTGCCTGGTCCCATCCCGCCGGAGCCGCCAGGGTGATGCCCCATGGAGCCTTGCCCGATCTGGCGCGTCCGACCGGCAGGGCGACTGCGGAAAGATCCAGCAGGTTCATGAAATTCGTATAGCGCCCCAGTACGGAATTCGTGGTGATGGGGTCCGCCAGATTTTCCGCTACGGTGTAGAGGCGTGGCGTGGTGGGCAGCAGGAGGACATCGATTTCCTGCCAGATGTTTTCCGCCTGCCGAACATACTCCTGCATTTGGTATTGGGCCTTGAAGGTGGCTGTGGCGTCCCAGCCTTGTGAGGACTCCAGAATCGTCCGAGTAACGGGGAAGATGGCGTCTGGATTTTTTTCCACGAATTCACCAACGGCTGCCCAGCGTTCCGCGACCCACGGGCCTTCATAAAGAAGCCGTGCGGCATCGGTGAACGGTGTCAGGTCGATCTCCACCGGAGTTCCCCCCAGTGTCTTCATCTTCTCGATGGCCTGCGCGTAAAGCGTGGGGGTGTCCGGATCGCCGGAAAAATCCAGCACCTTCGGCACGCCGAAGCGGAAGCTGGCGCCGAGAGAGCCGGTTTGCTCCAGCTTGCGGGCAAAGGCGTCCTGCGGATCGAATTTGGAAACCACCCTGGCGATGAGAGCCGCATCCGCAGCGGTGTTCGCAAACACTGAAATACAATCCAGCGAGCGGCATGCCGGGACGAGTCCGCGATTGCTCAGTAATCCGCGCGTGGGTTTCCAGCCGATCAATTCCTGAAACGCAGCGGGGACACGCCCGGAGCCTGCGGTATCCGTGCCTAACGAAAAGGGGCACAATCCTGCCGCCACCGCCGTAGCACTGCCGGAACTGGAACCGCCGGGTAGCATCTCTGGATCGAACACATTGCGTGGTATGCCATAGGGAGAGCGGGTGCCCACCAAGCCGGTGGCGAATTGATCGAGGTTCACCTTTCCTAACGGAATTGCTCCTGCCTCCCGCAAAAGGCGCACCACTTCGGCATCGGTAGTGGCGTGATAGGAAAAAGCCGGGCAGGCGGCGGTGGTGGGCCAGCCGCCTACGTCGATATTATCCTTCACTGCAAAGGGCACGCCCCATAGAGGCAGATCCTTCGGCAGGGACTCCACGGCTTCCGCCAGGGCAAGCAGCTCCGTCTTTTCCGGAAGGTGAATGAAAATCGCGGGGTCGTTGAAGTCGTGGATTTCCTGCCAGATTTCCTCGATGATTTGGGTGGGGGTCTCTCCGTTGTTGTAGCGGTTATTCAGTTCGCTGAGGGTCATGGCTGGGTGGCTTTTACGATCACGAGTGCTTGTCCGGCTTTTACGCTGGCTCCTTCCGCGACGAGGATTTCGATAATTTCGATCTCCTCGTCCGCTTCCATCGGCACTTCCATTTTCATGGCTTCCAGCACCAGCACGGTGCCGGACGATGCAAGGCGCGTGCCTTTCGGCGCGTCGATTTTCCACACACTGCCGGTCACTGGACTATCAAGGGTGTAGCAGCCATCGGGAACGGTGACGGTCTCCTCCTCTTTCACTTCCTCGGCGGGGGCATCCATGGAAAGGCCGGCCTCCTCCCAGCGGCGGCGCTCCTCCTGGAAGGATGTCTGCTGGATGTCGCGGAAGGCGGCGATTTCCGTGGAATTTTCCGCCAGGAAGGCTTCATATTCCGCGAAACGGAACGTCTTTTCCTCGATTTCCAGCTTGTGGCGGCCCAGCGGCACATCATCGCGCAGACGCAGGAGCTCCTCCGCGCTGACCGGATAGAACCGCAGTTGGTCGAAAAACCGCAGCAGCCAAGGTTGCTGGAAATCCTCCGTTTTCTTCCAGCGGTTCCACACGGGAATGGTGCGTCCGGTGAACTGATAGCCGCCGGGCCCTTCCATGCCGTAGATGCAGAGATAGGCCCCGCCGATGCCCACGGCATTCTCCGGCGTCCAGGTGCGGGCCGGGTTGTATTTGGTCGTCACCATCCGGTGGCGCGGGTCCAGTGGAGTGGCCACTGGTGCGCCTAGATAGACGTCGCCCAGACCCATGACGAGGTAGGAGGCATCAAAGAAGATTTTGTAAACCTCCTCAATGGATTCCAGACCGTTGATGCGGCGGATGAATTCCAGATTACTGGGGCACCATGGAGCATCCGGGCGCACGCTTTGCATGTAGCGCCGGATGGCTTCGCGTGTGCTTGGATCGTCCCAACTGAGTGGCAGATGAACAATGCGGGTGGGCACCTCGATCTGATCGAGTGGAGGAAGTGATAGAATGCCTTCGCGGATTTTTGCCCACAGGGCGTCACGCGAAATCGATGATGGATCGAAGTGGACCTGCAGTGAACGGATGCCCGGCGTAAGATCGATGACGCCGGAAATACCCTGCTCCTTCAGCCATTCATAAACGACGTGCACCTTGAAGCGCAGTTTCAGATCCAGATGGTGCGGGCCGAACTCGATTAGCAGATAGCGGTCTCCTGCACGGCGGACTACGATGGCATCGTCCCCTTCTCCGAAGGAATCGATGAAGCATGAGCCTCGTCCGGTTTCCGCAGGATTACTGAGCGTGTGGATTTTTCCTGCCAGAAAATCCGCCACCTCCTGTTGGCGTGCGGCGGCCCATGCTTCATCTACGGGAACGAAGGTGATGCGATCACCGGGGCGCAGTTGGCCCAGCTTCCACAGCTCCGCATCCACCACTACCACTGGGCAGACGAATCCACCGAGGCTGGGCCCATCCGGTCCGAGAATGACCGGCATGTCCCCGGTGAAGTCCACCGCGCCGATGGCGTAGGCATTGTCGTGGAGATTGGAAGGGTGAAGGCCGGCTTCACCGCCATCCGTGCGCGCCCATTTCGGCTTGGGACCTATCAGCCGCACACCAGTTCGTGCAGAGTTGTAATGCACCTCCCATGAAGTGGCAAAAAACGTATCGATGTCTTCATCCAGGAAGAAATCCGGGGAGCCGTGTGGCCCATAGAGAACGCCGATTTTCCAGTCGTGGGTGATGGGGATTGGGGATCGTGGATCCGGGGTCGGAAAGGATGCAGCAGAAGAAATTCCCAGCACATCCCCTGGCAGCAATGCCCGGCCAAATGGTCCGCCGAATTTCCCGAGTGTGAAGGTGGAAGCACTTCCCAGATATTCCGGAGACTCGATGCCACCCGCCACGGCCAGGTAGGCACGAGCTCCAGCACCCTCGATGCGGCCGATTTTTACCACATCCCCGGGAGCGATGCTCAGGGCCTGCTGCATGGCCACAGCCTCGCCATTTTTAAGGACGAGGGTGGAGGCTCCTACGATGGATATCGTAGTTGCGCTGTTGAAGCGCAGCGTTGGCCCTGTCATGGTGATTTCCAATCCGGGTAGACCTTCAGGATTCCCCACCAGCGTATTGGCCAGTCTCAGAGAGAGTGAATCGAACGGACCGCATGGCGGCACGCCTACTTCCCAATAGCCAACACGCCCTGGCCAATCCTGAACTGTTGTCATGGTACCGGCGGAAACCACATCGAAGGTGGTCGGCTGGTAGGAAAATCCTGCCATGTCCCGCATGGCCACGCCGCCCGCCAAGTATGGCTCCCACCGGACAATGCCACGCAGGTAACGGAGGTTCGTTTCGATGCCGGAGATTTTCGTTTCATCCAGTGCCTGCTCCAGTTTGGCTACAGCAGCGGTTCGGTCTTCCGCATGAACCATTACCTTTGCCAGCAGCGGATCATAGAATGGACTCACTTCCGCGCCTGGAGTGATCCACCCATCGCAGCGTGTCCATTCAGGGAAAGAGGCTTCCGTTAGTAGGCCGCTGCTGGGGCGGAAATTGTGGTTCGGGTCTTCCGCATACACGCGGGCCTGGATCGCGCTGCCTTGTGGCTCAGGCGCGGTGGCAGGCATTTCCCATCTATCATCCAGAGCGAGGCGAACCATCCACTCCACCAGATCGATGCCGGTGACCAGTTCTGTCACTCCGTGCTCCACCTGCAAGCGCGTGTTCACTTCGAGGAAAAAGAAATCGCCCCGATCCGCATCGTAGATGAATTCCACGGTGCCAGCAGAGCGATAGTTCACGCTTTCGCCCAGCTTTACCGCAGCAGCGTGCAATGCAGTGCGGGTTTCCTCTGTCAGACCGGGAGCGGGAGTTTCCTCGAAGACCTTTTGGTTGCGGCGCTGCACTGAGCAATCGCGCTCCCCGAGTGCCAGGACCTTGCCTTTTCCATCGCCGAAAATCTGCACCTCCACGTGGCGGCCACGTTCGATAAACCGCTCGATGAACACGCTGCCGGAGCCGAAGCTGCGCTCGCTTAGGCGGACTACGCTTTCAAATTCCCGCCGCAGTTCGGCATCATCGCGACACACTTTCATGCCGATACCGCCGCCCCCCGCCGTGCTTTTCAGCATCACCGGGTAGCCGATGTCTTGTGCGGAGGAAACCGCAGCCTCGGCGTTTTCCAGAAGGTCAGTCCCTGGCACCAGCGGCACTCCGGCTTCGCCAGCCAATCGCCGCGCCTCGTGTTTCAGGCCGAAGGCGATGATCTGTTCCGGCGTAGGTCCCATCCACTTCACGCCTGCATCCTCGCACATTCGTGCGAAATCCGTATTCTCACTCAGCAGTCCGTAGCCGGGGAAAACCGCATCCGCTCCAGCCGTCGTGGCGATTTCCAGCAGCTTGTCTTTCAGCAAATAGCTTTCGGAAACCGGTCCCGGTCCCAGGCGATGGGCTTCATCCGCATGATCTACATGCGGTGCTGCAAGATCCGGATCCGAGTAAACAGCGATGCTCTGATAGCCGAGCCTCTTGAAAGTGCGGATCGCTCTGTCTGCGATTTCGCCACGGTTAGCGATGAGGATTTTCATAACTGGAGCGCGGAATTCATTCCGCTTGGCTTCGAAAAATGATCTAGCAGGTTTATCTTGTTGGTAAAATGGCTTGGCAATCGGGGCGGGATGAATCCCGCGCTCCCGGTTTTAGAAAATAAGAACTTCGACAGGAGTGGGATTCCAGCCGTTGCAGGGATTGTTGAGTTGAGGACAGTTCGAGATGAGGCAGACCACATCCATCTCGGCTTTCATTTCCACGTAGCGTCCTGGAGCGGAAATGCCGTCGGCGAAGCTGAGCTGGCCATCGGGCGTGACCGGAACATTCATGAAAAAGTTGATGTTGCAGGTGAGATCACGCTTCGTCAGTTCCACATTCCACTCCTGGGCGCCACGGATGAAGCTATCCCGGCAGGCGTGCATGCACTCCTTATCATGAGCGTAGCGCATGGTGTTGCTTTCACGTGAGCACGCGCCGCCGAGGGTGTCGTGACGCCCGCAAGTATCTGCCGTGATCGTTAGAAGGGCATTTCCTTCCGTGCTCATCAGCTTCGTCCCAGTGGTGAGGTAGAGAGCAGCCTGCTCCTGAATGGTGCGGTCCGCGCTGTAGCGTTCCGTCGGATCGGCGGCACTGAAGAAAAGCGTATCGGCCGCCTGGTTTCCTTCCAGATCGAGAATGCGCAGCGTCTGGCCTTTCTTGATTTCGTGAACCCACCAGTCGCCTGCAGGGATCACTTCCCGGTAGGTGGCAGCTTCAGCTTGGAGAGGGCTTTCAGTCATGGCAGTTGGAAACGAAGATTGTGATAGGTTTCATTGTTGGCCCATGCGCGCTGGTTTTCCGGGCGGATGGTCAGCGAGGCATCGTCAAGGGCAGGGGCATCACCGGAGAAAACCTCCAGCTTCACATGGCGGTGCTTGTATTCCGTTTCCGGATCGAGCGGATGCTGGCAGGTGTTGAGAACGACGAGTGCATCCAGCTCAAAGCGCAGCTCAATGGAGTCCCCGGGCTTGGAATTTCCGGGGACGAAGGAAAGGGCACCTTCCTCATTGGAGACCACCTTGCTGAAAAAATTGAGATTGGGAACGAGATCTTTTTTTCCCAGTCCCCACTTTGCGAGTTCGATGAGGAAACAATCGCGGCCGTTGCGATACCAGTCGTTGTGGGCCTGCTGATAGTTGTGCTCTCCGTATTTCGCCAGAACGCGAGCTGCATCCGAGTGACCGCACACGGTATCATGCCAGCCCACCATGTCCGCCGTGATCGAGGCGAGCAGCCGGCCCATGTCCGAGTGCAGGCAATAGGGCGCGCGTAAATAGAAAATGTGCTGCCCCTTCAACGTGTCCGGCATGTTGTAGCGCTCGTGACGCTCCAGCGCATTGTAGAGGAGCATGCTCACGTTTGAGCCGCCGTCCAGATCGGTCAGGCGCAGGCGCTTGCCGCGTGAGACCACGCCGGACCACATCCCGGCACCATGGAGTGTTTTTTCAAAAAGTAGAGACATGACGAGTGATTAGAGCGTGGGAAGTGCGGCACCCTTTCGTGCCGCATGGAGCGGAGGGAGCAGATGAGGAGTGAGCGTGAGATGTGTGCTCTTCACTCCCTTGCAGGTCACCAGTTTATTGGCGATCTGGCGCAGCGTTTTGGCAGGTCCCTGCATCAGGAGGACTTCCAGCACATGGTCATCTTCCAGCAGCACGTGCTGGGAGGAAATGACCTCGCTGACATGTTCCCGGCACACGCGGGAAAGGTCGCGCAGCAGGGAACTTTTCGATTCATCGTAGATCAGCGTGAGAGTTCCTGCCATGATCTGGCTGCCGATTTTTCCAAGATGCTCGGCCGCCTGCTGGTGGATCATTTCGGAGATCGCCTGCGAGCGGCTGTCGAATCCGCGCTCGGTTACCAGCCGGTCCAGTGCTTGAAAGGTATCCTCCGCCATTGAGATGGTCACCCTTCTCAAGCTTTCCGTTGGTTCGTCCTTAGCCATGCGTTTTTTCATAGCAATCGTGATTCCAAGTGTGAAGAAAAATTAAAAAGTTCATACTGAAGAGGCTTTTTTCCAAGCCCTCCAGCTTACCAGTTACAACACATCCGGATCGGAGACCGCCATGCGGAGAACCGGGAAATTTTCATTTTCCGGCGTGCCGGGAGGATGGATCAGGTGCTCGATGTGCTTGCGCGTTGCCATGAACATCGGGTCTGCCACCTGGGTGAACGTGCGCGGCCGAGGTACGGCCACCTCCACGATTTCATTCACGCGGCCCGGATTGGCATCCAGCACCAGGATGCGGTCTGATAGGAAAACCGCCTCGTCCAGATCGTGGGTGATGAAGACGATGGTGATGTCCACATTCTTCCAGATCTCCAGCAGGTAGGCCTGCATGTTGGCACGCGTCTGGGCATCAAGCGCGCCGAATGGCTCATCCATGAAGAGCACGCGTGGCTGATTCGCCAGAGCGCGGGCAATCGCCACCCGCTGCTTCATTCCGCCGGAAAGCTGGTGGGGGTAAGAATTTTCAAACTTAGAGAGGCCTACCAGCTCGATCCATTCACGCGCTTCGGACTCGGCGAAAATCACGGGCATGCCTGCCACCTTGGGGCCGAACATCACGTTTTGCTTCACGGTGAGCCATGGGAAAAGCGTGTATCCCTGGAACACCATACCCCGATCCGGTCCCGGCCCGGATGCTGGCTGGTCATAAACGAGGAGTTCTCCCTCGGTGGCTGTTTCCAGTCCGGCCAGAATGCGGACGAGCGTGGATTTTCCGCAGCCAGATGGACCGATCACCGACATGAATTCGCGCTTGTGCACATCGAAACTCACATCCTTGAGAGCGGTGATCGTGCCCTTCGGCGTTTCGAAATGCTTGGTTAGATTGCGCACGCTCAGTGCCACGGTGCGTTCCTTCAACCGGGAAAATCGGGCGGCCACTTCGGCATCCTGGCGGAGATATTCTGGGATATCGGTGGCGATCATGGCAGGTCGGATGGAGCGTTGATGCGGCGGGTATATTGAAGGAGATTCCTAACTGGCCAAGCCACCACATTGGAAATGGCGCGGGAGACAGGACCGGAGGTGCCAGCCCATGGGAAAAACACCCCATGGAAAAAGGCGAGGATCTGGTCCGTTACGAAGCCGGTGAGGCCTATCAGAATGATCACGGGAAACACGCGGTCAAAGTTGCGGAACGTTCCCTGGGTGTCCAAAAAGCCGGTGAGGCCGCTTTTCACGCCGATGAGTTCTGCGATAACCAGCCACGTCCAAGCCCAGCCCAGGAGAATGCGGAGATCATTGTAAAGATTCGGCAGGATACCGGGCAGCACCACGTGCGTGATCATCTGGCGCGGTTTCGCCCCCAGCGTTTGCGCTGCCTCCAGCAGGGCCGGATCCAGCAGGCGGGTGGTTTTCGAAACGATCAGAATCATTTGGAAAACCGTTCCAAGAAAAACCAGTGCCACCTTCGGCGCATCATGCGCGGAAAGCACGGCCACCAGCAAGGTGCTGAAAGTGGGCGCTGGCATATAGCGGAAGAAATCGACAAACGGTCCTATCAGCCGGGAAAAGAAATCATAAACTCCCCCCAAGATGCCGAGCGGCACACCGACGATGCAGGACCAGATAAAACCAAAGAGAATGATGCGGATGGAATGTTGGTAACGCTCACCCATGGTGGGATTTTCCCCCACCCGGGGTGCTTGGAAATCCCTCCAACCAGCCTGAATCACTTCATGTGGCGGCGGCAGATAGACGGGATTGGAGGGAATACCCTGCGGGATCAGCTTCAGCAGCAGTTGGTCTGGTAGCTTGGACGATTCGAAAACGGGAGAGCTTGCGGAAAGAATCGCCCAATTTTCCCTGGCGATGGCCAGATTGTCTGCGGAGAGCTTCGGCGTGAGGGCGATTTTTTTGCCTGTTGCGAGATCGCCCCACAGTTGATAGAGCAAAGCGTCATTCTGTTCCTCACCTCGCGGCAGCCAGCCATTGTCGATTGCCACCGGGGCCAGTTGGCGGAGCAGCAGTCGGTTGGCGCGCTTGGCTCCCGGGGTGGCGGTCCCCGCCGCACGGGCGGCGATGGTTTCCTTGTTATCCAGCCGGACGGCCTCCACGTATTGTGGGAAATAGTCACGGCTCAGGCGATTTCCGGCAGTGAACACGCCACTGATGCGTTCCGTGTTCGCTGCCAGGGTGAGCTTGATGTCCGGATGCCAGATGAAAGGCACGTAGGAAACGATGCACCACAGCGCGATGGGCATCAGAAAGGAAAGGGTGGTCAGCAACGCCTTGCGAGAACCTGGCAGTTCCCGGCGCACGACGAACCAGCCCTTGAGGAAATCCGGACAGCTCATGGAATGGGGTATTACTTGGCTGGGGCCAGAGCCTTGGTGAGCGAAGGATCGAGATATTTCTCGGCATCCTGGCTGTCCTTATAGACTTCGCATTTCAGGTTGAAGGCATTCACATTTTTCGTGGAGCCGTAGACTGATTTCAGGTCATCGGCTTTTTCCCATGTCTTGAGCGCTTCCTCGTAGCTGAGGATGTGCGTTCCCTTGAGGAATGGCTCGTATTCTTCCGGCTTCAGGTTCACCCGGCCGGAGAGGATTTTGAGGGCATCATCCAGATTATCCTCATCCTTCATGTAGGCGGCGATCTTGTACCAGACCTTCACTACTTTTGCCCACTCAGCCTTGTTTTTCTGAAGACTCTCGGGAGAGACATACAGGAGGTCATAGATAATGCCGGGCGCATCCGCAGAAGTGAAGACAGGTTTGGAGCCTGGCAGCGCCTTCAGCGCCTGGCCGGAGTTCGGCTGCCATGCGCCGATGGCATCCACCGCTTTCGAGGCGAGCACCTGTGGAGTTTCACCGGTGGGTGTATTGACGATGGTGACGTCGCTGGGTTTCAGGCCATTTTTTTCCAGTCCGGTGAGCAGCAGCAGGTGTTCCACGAATCCTTCCTCGATGCCGACTTTCTTGCCCTTCAGATCCTTGATGGAGGAAATGCCCGGTGCGGCCACGATCATGTCATTGCCGTTCGAGTAGTCATTGATGAGAATGCCCACGGAGGGTTTTCCTGTGGCTCCTGTGACCAGGGCATCGCCATTGGTCATGCATACGGCATCTACTTTCCCTGCCACATAGGCATCCATGGAAGGTACATAATCAAACCACAGGAACTCCACGTCCACCCCTTCTTCCTTGAACCAGCCTTTCTGAACGCCGATTTCCCAGGCGATCCAGCCCGGCCAATCCGAATAAGCGATTTTAAGAGGCTCGGCGTGCAGCGTCCCGCACAGGGCGAGCAGGCCAAGGGCGAGGGAACCAAAACGGGAGAGAAGTTTCATGATGACGGAATGGGGTGGAGCTTTCGGTGTGAAGATTAACGAATAATTTCATACTTGCTTAAGCATAGCTCATACCAAGTGGCGCGGGGAATAGATGCGTCCTGCAAGGGAAGGGCAGGAGAGATGGATTTTACTGTTCCTCACGCATGGGTATGCGGGTTACATTCCAGCCATGAACGAATCAGGAGCCCTGCCGAAGAACATTGTTCTCATCGGCTTCATGGGTAGCGGCAAATCCACCGTGGGCAGGGAACTGCACCATCGGTTAGGCTATCCCTTGGTGGATATGGATCACGTAATCGAGCAGCGTGCCGGAAAGCCGGTGGCGGCCATTTTTGCTGACGACGGAGAAGAGGTCTTCCGGGAAATGGAGACAACCCTGCTGGAGGAACTGGGAGATCCGGCCGCTCCCCGCCGCATCATTTCCACAGGAGGCGGAGTTGTGGGCCGCGCGATGAATCGCGATCTATTGAGGCTGCTTGGGTATGTGGTATGGCTGCACGCGCCGGTGCATGTCATTCTGGATCGCACCAGCCGCAATCGGGATCGTCCTCTGCTACAGACGGAGAATCCTGCGGAGCGGATCGCTGCCCTCATGGAGGTACGGGATCCGCTGTATGATGAAGTGGCTCACCTGAAGGTGGATACGGCAGATCTGGATTGTGCGGAGCTGGCGACAGGCATTTTGGAGAGTGCGCGCTATTATTTCACCACGCACCACTGAATGGAGGAGCAGGTAAAGGCATGGGCGGCGGAAATCGGCTTTAGCGATTGTCGCATTGCCCAGGCGAAGGAGGCCACCCATGCGGATCTCTTCCGGGAATGGATCGCTGAAGGAAAGCACGGGGACATGGCGTGGATGGAAAAAACCCCGGAGCGCCGTTGTGATCCCCGGGAGGTGCTTCCCGGCTGCCGCTCGGTGATCTGCCTGGCATTGAACTATTATCCGGGCCGCAATCCTTTTCCCGAAGGGCATCCCGGAGGATACCGCATCGCCCGCTACTCGTGGAACAACGATTACCATGATCTGATCTGGGCCAAACTGAAGTCCTTCGATGAAAAGCTGCAAACGCTGGGGGGCACGCAGCGTTATTACGTGGATACCGGCCCGGTGCTGGAGCGGGACTTTGCCAATGACGCAGGCCTGGGCTGGAATGGCAAATCCACCGTGCAGATTCACAAGAGGCTGGGTGCATGGTTTTTCCTGGCAGAGCTGCTTACCACCTTGGATCTGCGGCCGGATGCGCCTTTTGGCGATCATTGTGGAAAATGCACGCGCTGCATGGTGGCGTGCCCCACGCAGGCGATCACCGCTCCACGCCGGGTGGATGCTCGCCGCTGCGTCTCTTACCTGACGATCGAGAACAAAGGCGCGATCCCGGAGGAATTCCGCAAAGCCATTGGAGATCGTATTTACGGCTGTGATGATTGTCTGGATGCCTGCCCGTGGAATCGCTTTGCCCAAGAATCGCGGGAAATTTGGTTCCATGCGCGGAAAGAAGTGTTTTCCCACAAACTGAGAGATTTTCTGTCTCTGGATGAAGACGGATTCCGCACCGTATTTGCCAAATCGCCCATCAAGAGGATCAAGCGTGCCCGTTTTTTACGCAATGTCTGTGTGGCACTGGGCAATACTGGGACTGCGGAAGACCTTATGGCTCTGGAGCGTTCATTGATAAATGAGACGGAGCCTCTCATTCTGGAGCATGCGCAGTGGGCTATCGGACAGATCCGCTGCCGTCTGGGTGACGGGAAATAATCAGTTTTTTTTGTGACTTTATCCGATGATCGGATGATCACTAGTGAGGGGTGCTAGCCATCTCTACCAGTTGGTGCTTCCGAGCGGTTATTTCCTGAATTTATGCCGCAAAAATCGCCAAGGACTGCCGAAAATGTACATTGACGGAAAAGCCCATTGATAAGTTATAAAAGCCCTTATTTATGGAGGCCCCCGACGCGTGAGAATTGTTCGACTTGGTAGCACATGGCGCGTCGTGGAACTCGCGGACGGGAGGGAGCATTGTCTGGAGCTCCTGGCTCTGGAAAACGGCTACAGCGTCTCGAATGTCAGCCTATCCCTGGGATGCAGTCAGCGCTATCTGCACGTGACCTTCATGCGGGACATCGGCCTGTCACCCAAGCGCTGGATGCGCTATGAGCGGATGGTTCTGGCGCGGCGGAAGTTGGAGGGGGGATTGTCACCGGAGGAGGTGGCAGATCATCTCGGCTTCGCCGGTCTGCATAGCTTCCGTCGCGAATTCCAAGAATTCCACAAGGTGTCTCCGGTTAAGTTTCAGCGGGATAGGCATGTTTTCGATCCCTCCGTGCTGGATGAACTGGATGGCTGATCAAGGGTGATGGATCTCCGCACGTCCTGCTTCGCACAAGGGAGGGTGTGGAGAATTCCGGCAGCGGCACCAGGGGATGCGGGTGCCCGTGTCCGTTGTCCATCGCAGAGGTATCTTTCCTGTGCCTTTGTGGGAACCATCACAAAAAGGCATGTGGCCAGAGTGGCCGCAGGTGCAGAGAAAGTGGAGGCCCGCCTCCACTGGGGTCCAGCGGATGCCGCTTCCGCAACCGCTGGTGGAATTCATGGCTGCTTGTCAGTGTGCATGAACCTCGGAAGCCGCCGCGCTTTTTTGCGCCACGTAAGCCTGGCGAGTATTTTCCACCATTGTCGTGGGACTTTTATGGTCCTTGCCCAGTTGAGGGTAACGGTGGGTAGGCACCTTTTGGATAAACGTTGCTCCCAGCCATGCGGCGATGAGGAGTGAGGAACCGCCGATAAACTTGCGAATATTCATCAAGAATGAGTTGTGTGGGGGCTGGGCCTACCGCGTAGTCACTTTTTCTTAAGCAAAAAGCAAACCAAAATGCACTCCATCTGGCGGTTGTTCGGAAAAGGGGATTGTCGGCTTTGTCATGTGCCGCTAGCTTCGCCGGACTGGCTTCCGCCTCCGCTTCGCAAAAAAATTACGAAACCTTCAATTTCCATGGGCATCTTCAACAAACCACGCCTCCGCAGTATCGATCGCCGCGACGACATGCCTGAAGGGCTGTGGGTGAAGTGCCCGGACTGTGGCGCTCTGATTCACACTCTGGAGCTAAAGCAAAATCTTCAAGTTTGTCCCCACTGCAAGCATCACTACCTCATCGGGGCCTATGATCGGATCGCGATGCTGGCGGACGAAGGAACCTTCGAGGAAACTGAAAAGGGCCTCATTTCCTCGAATCCGCTGGGCTTCAATGGCTATGCGGAGAAGACGGCCGCCCTTCGAGACAAGACCGGCCTTGATGACGCAGTGGTCACTGGCCGCCTGGACATCGCCGGGCAGAAAGCCATGATCGCAGTCATGGACTTCAAGTTTTTTGCCGGGTCCATGGGTTCGGTCGTGGGTGAAAAAATCACCCGCTCCATCGAAATGGCGATCAAGGAAAAGCGGGGGGTAATCATTATTTCCGCTTCATCGGGTGCACGGATGCAGGAAGGCATGCTTTCACTCATGCAAATGGCGAAAACCTGCGGAGCATTGGCGCGTCTTTCCGAAGCGAAGCTGCCTTACATCTCTGTTCTTACCCACCCTACCACTGGAGGAGTGACTGCCTCCTTCGCCACTATCGGTGATATCAATTTGGCGGAGCCCAAGTGCATGATCGGCTTTGCCGGGCCACGCGTGGTCAAGGAAACCACCCACCAGAATCTCCCTCCGGGCTTCCAGACGGCAGAGTTCATGCTCGAGCATGGTTTGATCGATGCCATTGTGCCGCGTCATCAGTTGGCGGAGCGTCTTGGCACGCTTCTTTCTTATATGATGCCTGCCTGAGGAGGTTCTCCTGTTTTCCGGAATATTTCATTCCGGGAGAAAGAGTTACGGATTCCTTAATGCTTCTTTAGCTTCTGTGCCGCATGTTGGCACGGGAAACGCTGTCACGTCCTCTCCATTGGGAAGGGTTTTTTGATCGCTTTCGTGGTGCACATCTCAGGGAGACCTGTTGGCTGTGTCCACTTGCTTCCCGTGGTTAGCGGATGGTCCGCGTCGGGCTTTAGCTCCCTGCAAAGGGTGCTGGGCCCGCCGCGGCAACCCGCCCCGGTTGACATGCGGCAGGCTGTGGGGTTGGCTGATGCGGATGTCTCCCGATTCGCAGCAGGACTTTGCACTGGCCTTTTTGGGTATTCTTTTTGAGGGGGTTCCCTTTATTCTACTGGGGACGCTGGCCAGCGGGTTCATCGATGTATTCCTGCCTCCTGGGATGATGGAGCGGTTTTTGCCAAAAAACCGGATTGCAGCGGTATTCATGGCAGGCCTGTTGGGTGCGGTGTTTCCCGTTTGTGAGTGCGCGGTGGTGCCGGTGATCCGCCGCCTGGTAAAAAAAGGCCTGCCTGTTTCCTGTGCACTCACCTACATGCTCGCCGCACCTATCGTAAACCCCATCACTGCGCTCAGCACATGGAAGGCATTCCAAGGCCAGCAGGAATGGATGATGACCAGCTCCCGATTGCTCCTAGGCTACTTCATGGCGGTAGGGGTGGGGTTGATTGCCGCCCGCATGCCACTTTCCTCCATTTTAAAGCCAAAGGTGCTGTCCGCCGGGGATGCTGAAGCGAAATCGCATGAGCATCAACACGGAGATGGATGCTGCGGCCATGTCCACACCGGGGAGAAACCGGATCGGTTACTCGCCTCACTGCGGTCCGGCATGAAAGACTTTGTGGATGTGGGGGTTTATTTCACCATCGGCGTGGCGATGACGGCCATGTTCAATACCGGCATTGCGCCGGGAGCGCAGTGGCTGGATGGATTGGCCAAAAATCCCACAATAGCTCCAGCGGCCCTCATGGCTCTCGCCTTCATCCTCAGCCTCTGCAGCACCTCGGATGCCTTCATTGCGGCCACGCTGGATAAATTCCCATGGGGGGCAAAGCTCGCATTCCTCACCTTTGGACCCATGATGGATGTGAAACTGTTGTTCCTTTATCAGACGGTATTGAAGAAGCGCTTCATCCTCGCGCTGGCGGTGGGGCTTTTCCTCGCTATTGGGGCGCTTTCCATGCTGTGGCAGAATCTGGCTGTTTCCCTTCCATGAGAGCTCCCCTGCGTCGCCTGCTTTCGTGCGTTGCCGTGCTCTTTTGGAGCGGCGTGCTGCTGTATTTCTACGCCAGTGGCCGCATCAATTCCTACCTGGCACAAGATTTCCGGCTGATAGTCTTTGCCGGTGGCTTGGGCTTGGGTGTTCTGGGAATGTTCAATCTGCTGACCGCTTGGCAAAAAGCGGATTGCGGGCATGACCATGGCGGAGAGTCCCATGATCATGAAACAGGGGACGTGCATCCGCTGGTAGCTTTTCTGGTCATGCTGGTGCCGGTGGTTTTGTCCGTGGCGTGGACCAAGGATCAATACTCCAGCGCTACACTCAGCCGGAAAGGGTTATATGATACTCCAGCGGAAGGGGCGTCGCCCATTTTCGCTGCATCCATGCCACCCTTGACCCGGGAGATGATCGAAAAAGGCCATGGTCGGACCGAAGATGGATTTTACGAATTCAGCCTGATGGAGCTGTTCCTGGCTACCGGGGATCGTGAACTTCAATCCGCCATCGGAGGAATGAAGGTGCAGACCACCGGCCGCTGGGTCGAAGAGAAAAACAACAACAAGGCGGGCACTCGGAAACGTCTTTATCGTCTTTTCATGACCTGCTGTGTGGCGGATAGCCGGGCGATTCCCATCGTGCTGGAGTTCGGTAAGACACCTCCGCATTTCGAAGAAAACGCATGGGTAAGGGTATCCGGGACGATGGGGTTTCCTTTGGAAAAAGGTCTTCTGCAGCCGGTGCTGGTGGTGGATCACGCGGAGGCGGCGGAGGCTCCGGAAGAGGATTCCTTCATGCGAAAATAAAAAAGCGGAACTACCGTGGTAGATCCGCTTTTCGGAGTGAAGCTGCTGGTTCCGTTCAGAACGGAATATCGTCGTCTTCCGGGTAATCGTCCACTGGAGCCGGGGAGGCTCCCTGGGGTGGGCCGGAGCGTTGCTGCTGTGGTGGGCGGGAGCCTTGGGAGGCTCCACCACCACTGTTGTGGCCACCGCCGCCGCTGGGCAGGAATTGGAGATTCTCCCCCACGATCTTGAGTTTGCTGCGTTTTTGCCCGGTCGCCTTGTCGTCCCAGGTATCGAGTTGCAGGCGACCTTCGATATATACGCCGCGGCCTTTGGTGAGGTATTGCTGGGCGAGTTCCGCCTGGCGACCCCAAAGGGTTACGTCAACAAAGGTGGTTTCTTCCTGCTTTTGGTTCTGCTCATTATTCCACACACGGTTGATCGCGAGGGCAATATCAGCCACGGCAGTGCCCTTGGGAGTATAGCGCAGCTCAGGGTCTCGGGTGAGATTCCCCATGAGCATGACTTTATTGAGATTTGCCATAAGCGCGGAAGGTGTTTCGTCAGGGAAAACTCCGGCGGGCTGAGCCAGTCACCGCCGGGGAATCCGTAGCTCCAGGCATCAAGCGATGCGAGAGAACTGATTGAGGTAAACGCTGGTGTTCAGGCGAAGGCGGGCCTGGATCTTGGTGATCGTTTCAGGAGCGCCTTGGAAGGTGTAGTTGACGTAGTGGCCGGCGGTCACCTTGCGTGGGCTGTAGGCGAATTCGCGGCGGCCGAGTTGGGCGACCTTTTCGATCTTGGCGCCTTCGGCTTCAAAATCCTTGGAGATGGTGGAAACGAGTTCTTCTACGCTGCCTTCGAGGGCTTTGGTGCTGAGAACGACTAGACCTTGGTATTTACGGCTCATCGGAGAGTGTTGTTGGTGGATTGCTGCGGGTATGATAGCGGTTCGCGGCAGTGGCGATACCTTGGGAACGCGCAAGCTGCACAGCCTCCAGCGCTGTGGCAAGCGTGTTTTCTAGGAGGGGGCGTTCCTCCGGGCTGAATTTTCCCAAAACATGACCCACCATTTCACCGGGCTGGCTGGAGCCGATGCCAATCTTCAGGCGGGAAAAGGCATCGGATCCCAGATGCTGGAGGATGGACTTGATGCCGTTATGTCCCCCAGCGGAGCCTTTTTCCCGGAACCGCAAGGTGCCGAGAGGCAGCGCCACATCATCGTAAACCACCAGGATTTCATCTGAGGTCCATTTGTGGAAAGACATGACCTGTTGCAGGGCCCGGCCACTCAAGTTCATGAATGTCTGTGGCTTGAGTAACAGGGTTCCTCCCGGGAGTTTGGCAGTATGGGACTGCCAGCGCGGAACCGATTGGAAGGACGCTCCTTCAAGGTGGGCCATGCGATCCAACAGCATGAAGCCTACATTGTGCCGGGTATCCTCATATTGCCGCCCGGGATTCCCGAGTCCGACGATCAATTTGAACATGGAGGCAGCATTGGGCAGCGGCCCATGAGGGCCAAGTGGTATTTTCATCCAACAAAAAGCCAAGAAAAACGCCCGGCCTGCAGGAGCAGAACGGGCGCCTTTTCAAAAACTGAGCGAAAACCGGAGATCAAGCGGTAGCAGCCGCTTCTTCGGAGATCGCGCCAGCAGGCTGGCCGAGGTGAGCCACCACCACATCTGCCGCGTGGGTAGGACGCACGCCTTGCGGGTAGGTGATGTCACCGATGTGAAGAGAGTCGCCGAGTTGCAGCTTGGACACGTCCACTTCGATCGTTTCTGGAAGATCGTTTGGAAGGCAGGTGATTTCGATAGCGTGAACGTATTGTTCGAGCAGGCCGCCCGCCTTCACACCGGCAGACTCACCATTGAGGTGGGCGGGGATGTGGGCCGTGATGGCGGTGTTTTCATCGATGGCAAGGAAATCCGCGTGAAGCACTTCACCGGAAAGTGGGTCGTGCTGAACGGCTTGCAGGAATGCAAGGCGGGTGCCTTCACCTTCGACATCCAGATTCACGAGAATGTTCTCGGAGCTGCTGTGGGAAAGAAGGTCGGCGAAGATTTTGGCGTCAACCTTGAGGTTATGGCTTTCGGTGCCACGTCCGTAAACCACGGAGGGAACCCAGCCTTCGCGGCGCATTTGATTGAGACGGCCGGAGCCGGTGCGTGCGCGGGGAGCTGCTTTGAGGGATGTCTTCTTGGCCATGGCGGAGAGGGCGTTCGTATTTGGAAAGGCACTGGAAGTTTACGAAAACCAGTGCGGGGGCGCGGTGTGTAGCGATCTTCGGGCTGCTTGTCAAAAATTTGTTCGTGAATCGCAATTTCCGCAATTCAGACCGTGAAGAGTGAGGTGATGGATTGGCCGCCATTGATGCGGCGGATGGCTTCCGCTAGGAGCGGGGCAATGCCTACCGCCTGTACCTTCGGGCCGGAGGCTTGGGGCACAGAATCGGTGGTGATGACTTCCTCGATGGAGGATTCCGCCAACCGTTTGTGGGCGATGCTGCCAAGGATGGCGTGGGAAACGCCTGCGTAAACACGCTTTGCGCCGTTTTTATGAAGAATGTCCGCAGCGGCGATCAGTGTGCCGGCCGTTTCGGTCATGTCATCGACCAGCAGGACATCACGGCCTTCCACTTCGCCGATGACATTCATGGCTTCCACGCGAGTGGCGCTGATGCGATGTTTGGCCACGATTGCCAGCTCGGCTCCCAAGGCGTCGGCATAGGCCCGTGCCATTTTCACGCCGCCCACGTCTGGAGAGACCACGGTGAGATTGGAGGTATCCGGATGGCGCTCGCGGAGGTAGCCGATGAGGACGGATTTCGCATAGAGGTGATCTACTGGAATATCGAAAAACCCTTGGATTTGAGGGGCGTGCAGATCCATGGTGAGGACTCGGTTCACGCCTGCAGAGGTCAGGAGGTTTGCCACCAGCTTGGCGGTGATAGGCACCCGGGGCTGGTCCTTGCGGTCCTGCCGGGCATAACCGAAAAACGGCATCACGGCGGTGATGCGTCCTGCGCTGGCCCGCCGTGCGGCATCCACCAGGATCAGCAGCTCCATGAGGTTGTGATTCGTAGGCGGGCAGCTTGGCTGGATGATGAAAACATCCGCACCGCGGACGTTTTCATTGATCTTAACAGCAGTTTCACCATCGGGAAACGCTGTAACCTCCACATCGGCAAGAGGTTGGCCGAGGTTTGCGGCGATTCGCTCTGCGAGGGCCCGGTGAGCGGTTCCACTGATCAGTTTCATAGGAGATGGAAGCATTTGCAAGGTGAAGGGGGATTGTTGACAGCACAAACCCGCTCGGCAATACTTTGCGCCGAAAACCTTAATCTAATCTCTGAATCCCTTGCTGAAGTCCGAGAATCTCCAGAAAGCGCCAGTGCCACCCAGCAAACCTGTCGTGCTCAGATTTTCTGAATGGAGCTTGTGGCTGGCGCTGGTTTTCAGCGCACTGTCGCTGATCTGGTTTTATTGTGAGGTTCCGCGTTATGGTCCTGCGCGGGACAATTCAGCCATCCAATGGCTCCGGAGTGCTTGGAATCCCGAGACGGGTTATGAACATGGCCCGCTGGTTCCCTTCGTCATCGTCGGGCTTATCATTTATCATTTCAAAGGGTTGAAGGCGGCAGTGAGTGAAGGCAGCCACTGGGGCCTGCTGGCTGTCGTGGCGGGAACCTTTTTTTATCTGGTGGGCTATAGAACGCTTCAACCACGGATCACCATCGGAGCGCTTCCATTTCTCCTGTGGGGTAGCGCTTATTATGTTTGGGGCTGGAGGACAGCGCGGCTTCTCATTTTTCCATTGTTTTTCATCTGGCTGGCAGTGCCGCTGCCCAGCTTCCAGCAAGCAACAGTCCACCTGCAGAGACTGGCCACCCAGCTTGCCCATCATGGTTCCGATTTGCTGGGCGTGGCAACTTATGTCCAGGGGACCAAGGTACTGCCTGTCAAAGGCAACTGGGAGCCGCTGGACATCGCGGGAGGCTGTAGTGGCATCCGTTCTCTCATGGCTCTGCTGATGATTTCCGCAGCATGGGCGTATGTGGCGAAAATTGCCTTTTGGAAAAAGGTGGTCCTGTTTCTGGCGGCGTTTCCTCTGGCGATTTTGGGCAATGCCCTGCGGGTGATCTCCATCTTTGTGATCGCGGAATATGGCGACGCCGAGTGGGCACGGACGACCTGGCATGATTGGTCCGGCCTGTTGCTTTTTTATCCATTCTCCCTGTTTCTCCTGCTTTGCCTGCACTCGCTGCTGGAGGGCGGGCTGCCATGGAAAGCGGCACGCCGGCAGGTCAAACGGACTGTAGTGGCCCGTCCGTCCAATACCACCTTTCCTCTACCATGAAGCGGAACATCTGGATACTGCCTGCACTGATGACGGCATTTCTTTCCGGCATCTATGTATTGCCGCATGCGGGGAGCATGGCGGATTCTGCCATCAGGATGGAACTGCCGGACGTGGAGGGCGCGTGGAATTTCCGGTCCGAACCTGCCAGTGAGGCGGAATTGAAGGCCCTTGCCACGGATACGAAATTCTCAAAGGCCATTTGCCTACGGGCGCGACCCGGTGAAGTGAATGATGAGGGTCAGTTGGTCCCGGATCGGATTGATCTTTCGATTGTTATGTCCGGCGCAGATCTGAACAATTCCATCCATCGTCCAGAGCGGTGCATGCCTGCGCAAGGGCATACGATCCTCTCCTCGCAGGACCGCAAGGTCACGCTTCCCGATGGAAGGGAACTGAAGGTGAGGCGGTTGCTTTCCACCCAGCAGTTAAGCAATTATCGCTTCGATTGTATCACCTACTATTTTTTCGTAGGGCACGATCAAGTGACGGCGAGCCATCTGGACCGGACACGGATCGATATGCAGGACCGCCTTTTGCTTGGGAGGGATCAGCACTGGGCGTATGTCTCCATGTCGATGTGGTATGGAGCGGTGCCATGGATTGAGCCTAAGGTTTCCGAAGCGGAGGCCGATAAAAAGTTGGAAGAGTTTCTGCTGAACTTTGCTGAAAAGCAGATCAACTGGTCCCAGATCAAATCCTGACCATTTCTCAATGTTCCATGGGCGAAGGGGCGATCCGTGCTTTTTCCAGAAAGGCGATGCTTTGATCGATGTACTGCTTTAATTCGAGTTTCTGGGATTCGGAAATGCCGGTAGGCAGTTTTTGTGCATGGCGAATGTTTTCCCTGGCTTTCAGGAGCAGGGAGAGTGCTTCGGCAGGCCGGCGTTCCGCCCAACGCTTGGCTGCGAGTTGGGATTGGGAATCCGCCATCCGGTAATATCCTCCTGCACCTTGGGGGTCTTTCACCATCAGCTCAAAAGCTTCCATGGCTCCGGTGAAATCCCCCTCGGCCGCACAGGCAAGGCCGAGTCCTTCATAAATTCCTGTTTTCAACTGGATGCCTTCTGCGTGAAACAGGATCCAGGGGGCTTTTTCATTGAGCCGGTCAAGTTGCTCAGCTGCTGCATTGAAGGTCTGGAGTGCTGCTGCCGGGTGTTCATCCCTCAATTGTTGCGTGCCCTTTTTCAGAAGATGATCTGCATACGAGGCGTGGCCATGGAACCCGGGTTCCATTCCTCCCTGGAGTTCCAGGCTTTTTTCGTAAAAAAACTCCGCCTGCGGGTAGTTGCCGGAAGCGCTCAGGAGATTTGCCAGATTGACGGTGAGAGTGGCATCATAGGGATGCAGTGCGATGGCGGATTGATAGTCTGCGATGGCTTGGTCACGGGCAAAGTCCGGCGAGATTTCTCCGGTCTCCCGGGTGCTGAGCTTTTGATAAAGAAATGCCCTGTCTTTGTAGAAGGTGGCTTGTGGCCATACGGTCAAAGCTGCCGTGAGTTGATTGATTTCCTGAATTTCCGAATGAAAATCCGTGGATTTCAGATAGGCGGGAAGCAGGGCCAGACTGATACGGGTATTGATCCATCCGGCGGGCAACAGGAAAATCCCACAGCCTATCCCGATGAGTCCGTTAAGCCAGGAAGTATAGGGAATGGCGGACTCATTTTCCCCGGTGGCGTCTTCATGAGAAGAACTGGTGGCCAGTGCCATGCAAAGGCCGAGAAGCATCGCACCCGGTAGCATGTGGAACACAAAGCTGAAGTTCGATTGGCAAATCATGCCTGCCAGGGCGGCGGTGGCACCTGCGCGCCATCCGTCTGCCGCGTGAAATGAGGATGATGCCTTGGTGGAAAAAGCCCGGATGAGCGCAATGAGGAGAATGGTGACCAGCAATACACTGATGAGTCCGGCACCGATCAACCCGTAATCCGTGGCTGATTGGACCAGTTCATTATGCACCATTTCTGGGCGTGCGGCCGCTCCTCCCTGATCTTGGAATTCCCAAATGCGGTAACATTCCCAACTGTAGCTCCTGCTGCCGCCCCCGGCCCACGGATGTAGTGAAATGCAGGAAAAGGCGATTCCCAGAAGGAAGAGGCGGATGGGATTATCCATCACGGTATCCACATTTGCCTGGAAGCGGAATTCCTGGGCACTAGCCCACCCTTTGAGCAAAAATCCTACAGCGAGAATGCCCAATATGGGGGTGATAATGGCCAAGGGGACGAACCAGGCGGATTGTTTGCGTTTCCCATACATCAGTGCGAACACCAGAAAAACAGTCGCTCCCACGGCTGCCGCCAGAATACCTCCCCGTGAGCGGGTGAAGTAAATGGCAACCAGGCCCAATAGGGAAAGCAGCCCCAGGAGAATCCGGGAAACCTTGCCCTCACGGCCGAAACAAGCCACTCCCGCCAAAAGAAAGGAAGCGGCGAGGAGAAAATTGGCCCCGTCATTGTAATGGCCGAAGAATCCTGAAGGCAGGTTGGCAGGCCTCACGGCATAAAGCGGACTGTAGCGGGGGTCTGCCACCTGGACGGCTAATACTGCAAGATCCGCCACCAGCAATGCTGCCACAGACCAGACAAAAATTCTGCCAGACAACTCCTGGCGCAGCATCACTTTGGCGGCAAGATAGGCTCCTACCGCTGCCGCCAGCAGAAAGACATCTGCCATCGCCAATTCCTGTACGGGAGATGCAAGGGCTCTCCAGGCAATCCAAGCTGCGGTGAAAAAACCAAGAAGGGTAATAATCCAGTCATTCCCACGCACGTGTGGCTTTTTCAGGAATGAAGGAATGGCTGATAGAACCGATAGCGCCAGCAGCACCATGGGGATGCCCCAACTCCATGAGCGTGTCTGGGCGCCCAGTGTGACGGAAAGGACCAGAGAACAAACCAGAAAAAGGGCGGAGAGCTGGTTCATGGGTTTTGGGAAAAATCATTTGGCTCCGCGGCCGAAGAGAACTGCGGGAATTGTCTTGAGCAGTAGACGAATATCAAGGCCCAGTGACCAGTTGTCGATGTAACGGAGATCCATTTTCACCCACTCATCGAAGCTGGAAATTTTATTGCGCCCTCCGGCCTGCCATTCGCAGGTGATCCCTGGCTTGACGCTCAGGCGGCGGCGATGAGAGAGGACGCAGAAGGCATCCACTTCATAGAGGGGCAGGGGGCGGGGGCCTACCAGACTCATGTCCCCCTTGAGCACATTGATGAGCTGGGGCAGTTCATCGATACTGAGTTTGCGTAGCAGTGATCCGAGTGGGAAAATACGTGGATCGTGCGCCAGCTTGAAGACAGGGCCTTCCATCTGGTTGCCATGCTCTTCCTTGATGCTGGGTAAAAGATTTTCCGCATTTGGCACCATGGTGCGGAATTTATACATCTTGAAAGGGTGTCCGTAACGACCAGCGCGCTGTTGGGCAAAGAACACTGGTGCTCCTGGGCTGGAGATACGGATGCCGATGTAAACGATAATCCACAAAGGAAAGGTGATGATCAGCAGGGTGCCAGAGATCACCAGATCCATGAGACTTTTGAACATCAGATCCCACGAGAGTTCTGGGGTGGAACGGAGGACCAGCATCGGCTTTTCACCCACTGCATCGAAAACCGGGCGGGCAATCTGGCCCCGCATGAAGGAGGCGGCGATCCATGCCTCAACGCCTTGGAGTTCGCAGGCCTCCACCGCGCGTGCCACTTTTTCAAATTCGGTGTGCTTGGCGGTGAAGAGGACACGCCCCACCGATTGTTCCTTCAGGCGGTGATAGAGATCTTCGACCGTACGGGTGCGGAGATCGAACCGTTCGACGATGTTCCACTCCGCCACCACATCGGGATCCAGTTCCTTCAGCAGTTCATCGATTTCCTCGGTGGAGCCTGCGATGATCACGCGCTCCTTTCCAGCATCGTTGAGCGACTTGCGCTTTAGCCATGCATGGACACTGCGGTCGCGGATGAAGAGGAAGGTGAATGCCAGGATGACGCCCATGCCCAAAATCAAGCGGCGGGCATCCACCAGTTTGGCGAAGATCGCCAGTGTCCCGATCATGAGGATGACGATGAGAATGCCTTGGAAAAGCTGGCGGATGGAGGAGCGCGCCGTCTTTTGCTGGATGCGGGTATAAAAGCCGAATTTCTCCAGAATGAGCGGCGTGAAGGGAACTGCAATGTACAGAACCCAGCTCATGGTTGAGATTTCATTTTCATTGAAGACCGGGAGGCCGACAAGATAGCGGACCACATCCCGCAATTCCCCTGAAATCCAAAAAGCCAGCCAGACCAACAGAGCGTCAACGAGTTGGTAAACCTGAACAGTGAAGGATTCTTTTCGGCTGAGAGACATGTGAGGGGGAGTGGATAAACAGCAGAATGCCAGGGGGAAATTGGGTCAATTCAAGGAGTTGGAAAAGCCGGAATGTTCAGACATCCAGTTTTCCCAAGTGGCCTTTCCAACCGTCCGTGACGGCCTTTCTGAGGATATGGAAATGGCCGAATCCATCGGTCCAAAAAATGCCGACAAGATAGGCTGCGATCATCGCGAGGGATTTGGCGCGACCAGATTGTTGGTGTTTCAGCCAGACCATGTTTCGGACCTTGTAGTAGAGTTTCCAAGCAGGGAGATCCTTTTCGAGGAACAAATGCTTTCCCAAAAACTGCCAGTGAATGAGTTCGGAAGGGCCTGGATGGTCCAGAACAGAGCGGCGAGCCAGTTCGAAAGTATAACCGTGGAGGCTGATGCGCCAAGGGTATTCCTCGTCCTCACCACGGATGAAGAGAGCGGTGTTTACGGGGCCGGTGGCGGTGTAGATCTCGCGGGAAACGAGAGCTCCGGTCCAGGCGGCCAGCGTGGGGAAAAAGGATTTTTGTCCCAATTCTTCTTCCGTCCACACCAGACGGGTGGTCTTGCTTTCTGCGCATGTGATCACCGGGAGGGGCCAGGTGAAGCGTTGGGTGGTGGGATTGATCTGAAGTGAGTGCCTCACGACCCGTGGGCTATAGCCGGGCAATAGTTCAGCGAGGGCATCGGGGCGTGGCCATGAATCATCGTCCAGAATCCACACGGCATCCATGTCATGATTGAATGCCTCCTCGATGGCGTGGTGGACGCCTCCTGCGTTTCCTCCATTTTCTGCCAGTGGGGAAACGATCAACGTAAAAGGGAGGTTTTCCAAAGAGCGAAGAGCGGGAACAGTGTCGTCTGTGGAAGTATTGTCGGAAACAATGACCAATGCGGGTGGGCAGGTCTGCATGGCAAGGGCCTTCACACATGCCACCGCAGTGGCCGCACGATTCATGGTCGCAAAAATGGCAGCCACTTTCACCTGTGGGGAGTTGACTGGGGATCCGCTCATGATTGCGCTCTCTGATAGACTCCGTTGATTTCCTCCAGCCATCGCTGGCTGCTGTAATCCGTTTTTAACCGTTCCAGTCCCTTTTGTCCCATTCGGGCGAGGTGGCTGCCTTGGCTGAAGGAATGCTCAAGGATTTCGGCAAGGTTTTTTTCATCATGAGGATCTGCCAGGAAACCGTCTTCTCCATCATGGATGATCTCTGGCAAAGCACCGATGCGGTGGGCTACGACGGGGCGGCCTTTAGCCCATGATTCCAGTACCACCATGCCGAAGGGCTCCTGCCAGATGGAAGGGACGATCGAGAAGGCGGCTCCCTCCCAATATTTTTTCTGATCCGCATGCTTCACAAATCCAGTGAAGGTGACATTGGAAAGCCCCGTCTCCATCGCCATTTGCTGCAGGGGAATATATTCCGGACCATCACCCATGATGATCAGTTTCCGGTGAGCTGGAAGGTACTTCCATGCACGAAGCAAGTGGGCGACTCCTTTTTCCGGGGATAATCTGCCTACGAACAGGGCGTGTCCGTCTTCAGGGAAGGGAGGGGGAAGAATGTTTTCCGGGGATTCGTAGAAATGGTGAACGACATCGATACGATCTTCTGGAATGCCCATGTAGACATGCAGCTCCTTTTGAGCCTGGCTGATGGCGACCCATCTTCTCACCTGCTCGAAAAGACCGCGGCGCTTTGTGTCTGCCAGAAGCAGGGCCATCATGGAGCTTTGGGCATAACTGTCTCTCCAGCATTTTCCCAAGGCACCGTGGATGAAGTTCCCCTGTAGGCATTTTCTGCACTCTTGCCCCTGAGTGAAAAGAAAACCATTCACGCAGCCGAAGCGGTAGTTGTGCAGGTAGTGGATGATGGGAACATCCAACCGGGCCGCCAATGTATAGGCTCCAGGTGAAATGGCGGGAAAAACGTTGTGAACCTGCCAGAAATCGTAATCTCCGGTCAAATGTGTGGCCTCCAGTTGCTTGAGAATATCGTAGTTATAATAGGTGCGGATAGGCAGCAGGGCCTTCTTCAATTTACCGCCCTTGAGCATATCTTCTGAAGAGATGACAAATCCATCCACATCGAACTGCTTTTGCATTTCCTGGCCAATGCGGTGGACGCTGCCTTCCTCCCCGCCGTACTTCAGGTAACGGCTGAATATCTGCAACACCTTGGCCCGTCGCACGGGAGGCTCCTGCGGCATGACAGTTTCCTTAATTGGAGTCATCGATGTGGGTTCTCAGCCATTTTTCCAAAACAAACAACAGCCAGACTTTTTGGGAAGCAATGAAGGATGGAGGGGTGTGGTCCCGGGTTTGATAGAAATTCCGTAGGGTTTGCTCAATCGCGGGAGGACTGATGAATCCTCGGCTTCTGAATCGCTCACTGCGCAGGACGTCCTGGATGTGTTCCTTCCAGACGGGCTCCTGCATCCATCGGGTCTTCGGCAGAGTGAAGGTTTTCTTCTGACGATCCTCCAGAATCCAGGGCGGCAGGATATCCGTGAAACATTCGCGAATCACCCGCTTCCCTTGGCTTGCTGTAAACTTGGCGTCCGGTGGAAGCATGGCTGCCAGATCGAAGACGGCAGCGTCCACATAGGGAGTCCTTACTTCCAGAGAATGTGCCATGCTTGCCCAGTCGGCATCCCGCAACAGAGTGTTTTGTAGGAAGGTATGGTGCTCGAGAGCCAGCAGTTGATTCCGCAGGGAGCCGGGAGCCATCCGCTCAAGTTCCCTCAGGGAGATGGCTGGTTCCCATTTGGCTGCATGGTTAAAAAGGGACGCGTCCCTCAGTTCGCTGTAGGTGAAAAACTGCCGTGCGTTGTTTTGTATCCCGATGATGTTGTGCCCTTTCAGCAATCGGCTGAGCTGACTGATCTTTCGGAGTGCCGGATGGAATCTGCCCAGGCCTTCTTCCCCTAGCAGTCGTTCCATCAATGGCATGGCACCCCGCAAGGCTGGATGCATCAGCCCCATCGACCGTGCGGACTGTAATGCGCGATGGTAGGTGTATCCCCCGAACCATTCGTCCACTCCCACTCCGGACAATGCCACCTTGACGGATCGGCTGGCAACACGAGCTGCCAGATAGGTGTTCAATGCATCCCCGGTGGGTTGATCGACTGCCTGAATGTATTGATCGAAATGGCCGTGAATCTGGGCGGAGGAAATAACATCACACTCATACTTCGCTCCCAGATGTTGGGCGGTTTTTGCAGCGATACCGGATTCGTCTGGAACACCTGCCCCTTGCTCGTAGCCAATGGAGAAGGCCTTGATTTTGTTGTGGCCCAGGTGCGTCATGGCGCACGCCAGCAAGCTGGAATCCAGCCCGCCGCTGAGGAAAACACCTACTTCCACATCACTCACCAGATGAGCCTGGATGCTTCCCAGAATCGTCTGGCGGACGTGTTCGCGCCATTCGTCCATGCCACCCTTGATCCATGCCGTGGCAGGTTTCCACTGCGCCTGATACCATCCAGTGATTGCGGCGCCGGAATCCTTGGTCCAGCGGATCAGATGCCCCGGCGGCAGGCAGGCTACATCCTTCAGGATGGAGTGGGGAGCCTGGACGGAACCTGTGGCCAGGTAATCTCCCAGTCCGCTGTTGCACAGTTCCCTGCCGATATCCAGATGGAGCAGGGAGCGGATTTCAGAGGAGATGTATAATTTTTGCGCTCCACCATGATAGAACAGCGGCTTGATGCCAAATCGATCCCGTGCTGCAATGACGGACTTGGTATGGCGATCGTACCAAATAAACGCAAACATGCCGCGCAGTTCCTCAAGAACTTGCTCAAGCGGCAGCCGTTCCAACATCTGCCCCAGTACCTCCGTATCGCCGGAAGATTGGTGGGGTAATCCCGGGAGATGTTTCATCCGCAAATCCCGGTGATTGTAAATTTCACCATTGAACATGAGGACGTAGCGCCCCTCCCCGAAAACCATCGGTTGATGGCCTGAGGGGCTGAGATCCTGAATGGATAGGCGACGAAAGCCCATCCAGCAACTGTCATCCACATGACATCCTTCATCGTCCGGTCCCCGGTGTGCCATCGCATTCAGCGATCGGGAAAGATGGGGAACGGTAGGAAGATTTCCAAAACAGGCTACGAAACCGCACATGGGATATTGGAGATTACCGGGAGTAAGTGGAGTTAGACATTTGCCTTATTCTGAAACGCCAGGTCATAGGCTGAAAAAACTCCTTCAAGTGATTTGCGCCATGAGAATGTGGCGGCTCTTTGATAGGCCGCCTTTACGCGCTCTGGAGGAAAGCCATGCAGGGCGAAATCCGCGAGTGACTTTCCCAGCTCGTGAGGGTGCTGGGGATTGAAGTAGATGACGTCATTCCCTCCCACTTCCGGCAGGCTGCTGGTATTGCTGGCGATGACGGGCACTTTCCATGACATGGCTTCAAGAAGGGGGAGTCCGAATCCTTCGTATAATGAAGGTAGAACCATGACGTCGATCGATTGATAGAAATTGGCCAGTTCCTCATCTTTCAAAATACCCAATTCCACCAAGCCATGAGGGCCGAGGATGGCACGTATGTCATGTGCGAGGTTTTCGGGCAGCTTGTCACCCACCCGGATGAGAATGGCTTTTTTCCCGGGCGAGTGTGTGGAAAAATCGGCCAGTGCGTGAGGCAGGATTTCCAGATTCTTGCGCTGCAGGATGCTACCAATGCTGCCGATTTTCAGCGTGGCACCATCGCAGGAAGCAGCGATTTTTTCCTCGATCCAACTGGGCGTCCGTTTGCGAAAATCCGGCATGTGCACGCCATTTGGGACGACATGAATTTTTTCAGGAGAAATTCCTAATAATGAAATCAGCTCCTGTTTTGTGTATTCGGAAACAGCCAGCAGAACGTCTGCTTCTGAAAGATATGTCACCCGCTTTTTGAAGCGTTCCAACTGTTGATCCGTCAGTTCGCCAGGATAGCGCAAGGGAATTAAGTCATGCACTGTGATCACCTTGAGCGCATGGGAGGGAAGATACCGGATCATCTCCGCAAAGCTATGATCGAGAATGTGGCCGATTTTCCCTTGGAATTCTTTGCGGATCAGCCATGGATAACCAACCTTGCGCTGCCAGAGGCATTCCAATTTTTTGACTACCGGATTGGAAGAAGCATCAGCGGATGGATTGAGGATGGAGTGGATGTGGTAACGGTCTTCTAAGCGGCAGCTATCTGCCAATGCGCTCCAATAGCGGCGCATGGAGACCCATCCGTAAGAGGAGTGGGCTGGAATCCAAGTGGCGGTAGGGACCATGTTGTTCATCCGGTGATTTCCGCTCAGCAGGCAAATTCCTTGAACCAGTCGAGCAAGGTGCTTCCCAGTCGGTGGGCACAGAATTCTTCTCCCAGTTCACGCGACCTTTGCCGGAAGGATTCGCGAAGTTCGGGATGCTGAATGAGAAGCCCCAGTTTTTCAGCGAACTGCCGGGACTCGTAAGGATTGATCACGTAGCCATTCTTTCCTTCATCCACCAGGACGGATGAGGCCCCTGCAAATTTACTGATGATCAGAGGCATTCCGAAGGCAGAGGCTTCATGGACGACCACACCAAATGTATCTCCCCGAGAACTCAGGACAAAGACATCAGAGTTTCGGAATTCCTCAAACAATGCCTCTCCTTTGAGCACTCCCAGAATTTCAAAATAAGGGGAGAGTTCCTTTTCTTTGATCAACTCTGCCAGCCATGTAGGATCATGAGTCCCTACGAAGTGGAACTTGAAGTTGGTGATTCCTTGATTCACCAACAAACGGGCAGCCTCTAGTAGGAGGTCATGCCCTTTGGTTTCGGTAAAGGATGCCACCATCAGGAGCTTTACCGGGTTTCCGTCGGAGCCAGCTCCGGGCTGGATCGTCCGGATATCAACGGTATGAGGAATGAATAGATTGGGCCGCCATCTGGCAGAAACAGGATTGCGGGCCGCTGCTGAATGGGCGGCCACACCAATGGTCAGCCATGAGGCGAACAGATGGATCAGGCGGGTTTTGAGGAAAAACTGTGTTCCCCAGTTGCTGTCCATGCCGATGTCCGTGCAGACGATGCAAGGAATGTGGGCCAGCTTGCAGTAAATAGCTACCTTGATCATGGGCCAGGAAAATTCCTGAATCGCCACGATATCCAGCGACATCTGCTCGATGCGTGCGGCATCCCCTTTTGCATGTAGTGTCCGTTGCTTGAAAATACGGTGGAGCAATCCCATGAATAGCGATCTGGCATCAACCGTGGGAAATTCTCGATAGGTGATTCTGGAAGACTCAGTGACTAGCCGATCCCAATCAACTTCCCATAGTCCTGCCTTATCCGAGTATGTAGCGACCATCAGTTGATCTTCCGGGGAAAGGCGATCGCCCATCCCATCGATCAGATTTTTCCGGTAGCGGGCCAGCCCTTTGGTGAGGAACAGAAGATTCATGCTGGCTGGGAGCCGGATTTGAGTTTGATCGCCTTTTCGTAAAGCTGGATCAGTTTGGCGGCATACTCTTCAGGATTCATGGCCTCCGCCATTTGAGTGTGTGGCTCCTTGAGGCAGCCATCCACCAAATCCGCTTCCAGAATTTCAGCCATGCCGGCGACATCCCATGGAAGGAGTCTCCCGTTTTCCGGCTGACGCATAATCATTTCCGTTCCATAATGTGGTGTTAGGTAAAGCCGGAGGCCTAGTGCTGCCGCTTCGATTTCCGCCAATGAAAAGGCCTCGAAGTGTGAGGGAAACAGGAGCGCATCCCCTGCGGAAAGGTGATTTTGAATATCGCTCACCAGACCTGCGAAGATGCAGAAGTCCGCATTGATATTCCTGCTGGCCAGATTCTTTTGGAAAGCGGCAACCGTCTGCGGTTTTCCACCCAGGATCAAAAACTTCACATCGTGGTTTTTGCTTTTAAGAAGGGCCAATGCTTCAACCGCTTGCAGCAATCCTTTGCGCTCAAAGTGGCCGAAGGCGGAGAAAACAAAAAGATGGGTGCTACCCGCTACGCCGTAATGATTTCTCATTTTCGTGCGCCATGTGCTTCTAACTGATAAATTGAATTTTTGAGGATTATACTGGTTAGGGAGAACCTCAAAGATTCCCCCGCCGCCTCCATCCTTGGCGATTCTCTCTCCCAGCAAACGGCTGACCACCCACCAGGATCTGGTGGACGTTAGGTCACGGGAAATTTTCAATTCCCGTCTCGCCGTCCACCACGCCAGAATTTTCAAAATGGGTGAGAGATTGAGCGTTTCCGGACGCTTTGAGCACTCTTCCAGATATGCCCGGTTCCAGAACTGGATGTAACGGATATCTGCATGATCCAAATAGCAACCGGTTACTTGGACCAATGCTCCCTCAGCTTCGCCGTTTGCCTGCATGCGGCGGATTTGCCGTTGGTAGCTTAGGGCATGGAGAGGCCATGTTGGCAAATGGGTGGTTATTTTCTTCCACGTGACATCCGGCTCATGGGCGATATCACATTCAAACGCCCATACTTCAATTTCATCGAACAGGTGTCGTATTTGAGGCAGTACCTCTATCCATGCCTTCATGGTAGGGCTGCGTCTGACGACGTGTGGATCTGCCAGAATGAGTTTCATTTTTGAATGGAAAGCGACTGCTGGAAGCGGGCCAGATATTTGTCAGCCACCGTGTCCAACTTGCGGGATGACAGAAAATCGGACACTTCTGGGGAAATGGGAGGATTCCCAGCGCGCAGCGCAGTGACGATTGCAGCGGCTAGTTTTTCAACGTCGCCAGGCGGGACCAGCGCCCCCTCCGGGCCGATGTTCTCTTTGGTGCCGCCGATGTCGGAGGCCACTACCTTGCACCCACAAGCCACAGCTTCTATCACGGTGAGCGGGCTGGCTTCCAACCAAGCGGGGGTGGTAGGGAAGGCCAGCACCTTGCTGCGTCTCATCCAGTTTCCCACTTCCCGGGGCGAAAGCATGCCAGGCGTCACCAATTCAAAATCCGTCGTGGCCTGCGGGGTGTTTTTCAATTCCAATAGATCCACTCCAACTCCTACATAAGCAACCTTCAGCGGTTGTTCTTGAGGCAGTGAAAGGGAAACGAGTTTCAAAGCCTCCAACAAAACGAAAACACCTTTGTCTCTGCTGACGCGCCCCACATAAAGCACATCGATGTCCCTAGGCGTGGAAGCTGCGGGGAAATAGAAGAATTGGTCATCGTAGGGATTCGGGATCGGCTCATTGTTCAGATTCCAGCTGTTCATCACGTAGTGTGCGACGCCGATGGATTTTCCCAAGCGATAGCCCATAGATTCAATTGCAAGAAGCAAACGTCCCTTTCCGTCCAAGCAAGAATAGGGAGCTTTCCCCCTATGGATGGTGGGAAACCAAGGCACACCCTTGAGGAAAAAAGGCAGGGCATCCTTCCATGAAGCATCCACTTGTATTAAAACATCAGCCCAGTCCGCGGTTGCGGACAAGAGTTTCCACGAGGGCTCACGGACTACCTCAAATCCATTTTCCTTCCCAGTACATTTGCCGGGCATTCTTGTAAGCAGCCTCACCTCGTGGCCTTTACGCGAAAACGCTTTCGCCAGCATTGCCGCGAAAACGAGAGACCCTCCCAACATGGGGAAGTAATTTTTAGTGGTGAAGGCAATCCGCATGCTGAATCAGTAGAGTTGAATCCTTATCATGACTGGGTGGCATTCTCATTATTTCCCAATGAAGGTGGCTGGGGAGCTGCCAATACGGAGCCAGCAATAATGAATACTCCTGCGAAAATCGACCAGGTTTCCATGTTGATGGGGGTAGTGGAATAGTTTGAGCCACCAACGAAGGAGAGGATAAGGCTGGGAATCATGATGCCCAAAATAAATGCACCATCTTTCCTTAATTGTAAGGAAGGAGCTTTTAAAACCGCCCGGTGAAGAAAGTAAAATATCGTAACGGCGATCATGAGTGTGGTCAACACTCCTACAGCTCCATATTTGATAAGGATCTTATTGATGATGTCATGGTTTCTCTCCTCATCGCGGATGATTTCGCTATTGCTGACTTCGGCTGCGTAGCTAACGTCACCAAATATGGTCCAAGAGTCCGCCTTTGAAAGGCGTTCCCAACCAATCAAGCGGTCGGAGAATGTATCGACATTGAGGGTAGAGCCTAAACGTCCATCGGTTTCAATGGCACTGTTGATTTTCTCCAAACCTTCTTCGCGAAGCCATTGTGCATTCAGTGTCGCTATTATAATGATTGCGGCAATGGAAGCGTAAGCTGATAAGGTTGTGAATTTTCGACGAAAAAGAAATGCAAAGATGAAAGATATAGGGAAAAGCAATGCGATGGATCGTTGCCTAGAATAAATAACACAAGCTAAGTATAAGATAGCTAGAAGACCATACAAAAATCGATGATCTTTCCGTGAAAAAGCATGCCATGTACTGAAAATAGCTAAAGTTCCTACGCATCCGTAGGCACTCGCGGAGCCAAACCAGCCAAAAATTCGTGGGTCCGCAAACATTAACATTTGGGCTGAATGCGTGGAAGATAATCCTGTTTCAGCATAGTACCATTCCATGGTGGAAAATCCATTGTAATACTGCCAAATGCCCCAAGCTGCAGCAGGAGCTGCTACCAATGCTTGAAGTGAAACAAATTTAACCCATTCGTCAAAGTGGAAAAACATTCCATAACATAACGGAATAAGGGTGATGTATAAGGCGATGGTAGTGGAATTATATAATCGTAGGGACGCCGAACTGCCTTCAAATCCTCCTACGAACATTCCTGCCGTAACAATTAAAATAAGAATGTATAAAATAACTCCTGTTTTCCCAAGTCTGTAATGACCCCGTATGCAGCGGTAAAGGTATCCTAGGTTAATTGCGGCAAGAGTGATAAGTGGACCGATTAAAATTTCTTTAACCGTTTGCTCGGAAGTAGCGCCGTAATAAACGCCAACTCTTTTCATGTGATCTACATATGTAGCTTGAATCACAAGGAAAAACAAACCCATTTTAGGGTTGGTAAGACTGAGAATGACCGAAAGGCCAATGATTACTTTACTGAAACCAGCAATGCCTCCAGTAGGATTAGCCAATATCCATATAATAGCTATTACAGACAGGAGCAATAGCAAAACTGTCAGTCCGATTCGGACAATTTTGTTGGAATCAGTGATGGGATTCATGAGAAATGTTTATACTATCGCTATGATATTTTAAGAATGAACAAAGTCCTCAAGAAAGCGACGCGCGACGTGAAGACCTGAATGAGCGGACATTGCAGCGGTGTTTTGAGAACGTTTGCAGGAAAGAGTTTTTAAGGGGTCATCCGAAAATAAAGGCAGAAATTCGATACCGCTTGATGGAATCACATTCCCCCGAAGAAAATATAAAGGAATGCCTCTTTCCGCGACAGCTAAGGCACCGGAGCTTTTTTCCCAAAACTCAAAACGGGTTGGAGTAAAACTCGCATCCGCTTCCTCAAACCACCAGTTGATTTCGGAGATTGATACATGATCGGTAAAAAAAACACGCTCAGCACAGCCGGTTTTTTCTGCTGCTTGTAAGAAATTCCTTTTGTCCTCGGTGCTCTGTTTTCCACACACGATGAAATAATTTTTTTTCCCTGTGGTATCTTCACATATGGAAAATTTTTTCAGCGCTTCCAAACAATTCCAATACGTCGTATAAAGAGCTCCGAAAGTAACCCAGAGATGGCCTTGCTTGTGTTTTCCCAACCACTTTGGGAGATATATTGGACAATTTTGAGTTGAAAGTGGAGGAATTGTCGCCGGCATTGGTGAAACAATAGCTTCAATGCCAGATTTCCTTAATAATTTTGCATAATAGGAGTTGCTGGTTGCTGTATAGTCGGGCTGAACCAGTAATTTGAACAAATAAGCACGTATTCTTTGCCTTAATGATACTAGAGTTTGTTTCCAGGAAAGTGTGTGATCCGTGGTGCCGAAATAGCAAAATTCATGGATCATCCAAATCAGCTTAAGACGGCTGATTTTGTGAAATTTGATCATTAAGCGAATTTGGTTTTTCCATGCTTCGGGGGTATATTGAATAGAAATCAGGTCATAGCTTTCAAGGTCTGTATTTTCCAAGGATGAGCAAGGAATCACGCCTGCATTTTCAATAGAAGAGGATTTTTCATATAAAATGGAACACGCTATAGTTTCGGATTCCAGCAGTGAAGCCATTCGCAATGCGTAGTCACTAACTCCGCAAATTTGAGGTTGAAAATGAGGAATGAAAAACCCGATTTTCATAACTTCCGATTTAAATGGTATTCCATTCCACTTTGGATTCTTCACGCCTTAATCCGTTAAATGAAGCGATGAAATATCCGATCACTCCTGGAACGTGTGTTAATGCTCCTATCCAAAGAAGGCCATGTAGTGTGTGGAGATTAAAAGTGCTGATCAGTAATAATTGCCATAAAACCACCAATGTCAAATAAAGCCACGGCTTTACCAAATGGCCTCTACCAATGGAAAGTGAATAAATGCCTGCGTACATCCCATAAATCCAAGATCCAAAACAACTGATTTGTAACTCACTCTGAAGGTGGGAGTATTTTTCTCCTAATAATTTCAATCCCAAAACAGGAAATAAAACAAAAGGTAGAACACTCAAGGTATTAATAAGTAAAAGCGCTGCATAGCTCTGATAAAATCTGACGCGCAAATTCCCCGAACTACCTACTCGGCAAAATCTTGGGGTAATTAAAGAATTGAAAACAAATCCCCCAATACCAGTAAGCACACCTAAACGACCCAGCCCTCCAACTGCGGCAAGATCGAATGTTTTACCGAAAATGGAAGCTAAGAAGATGGTGATGGATCCAGAGAAACACGCATAAATCCATACTGGACGAATATTCTGAACGAATTTCAAAATCCGTTGTGCGGTATCGGGATCCACGATTTTATTTTTACCAATCAATCCACGAGAAGAATGTTTTAAAATAAAATATTTAAATGCGAATCCTGCGGTGAATACTCCAATAGCGATATAATCATATCTCAGAAGAAATACAGCGGAGAAAATCAGAGCCATTCTTAAAAAATCAGACAATACTCCAGCAATTTGCAGGCTAAAAATACGCTGGTGGAAATAAAGTGGTATGGAAATCAATGATGACTCATTAGTCATCCAGGAAGAAATGATTACCAATAGACTGGTAACGAGAGCGATGCTTCCAGAAGCTCCATGCTTCATCATGAAAAAGATCATGAATGCAAAACAAGCTAGATAAACGAATGAAATAATTGGCCTACGTACCATGCGTCCTGCCTTGATGGTGCTGGCTACATGATCTGGCGATTGCCAATTGCTTCGGGCTTCATTGGAGACAGCGTTGGAAATCCCACTGTCTGCAAGAAGTTGAATCGTTTGGTAGGCACCAAATGCAATAGTATAGCGTGCGTAGTCTTCTGTTGAAAGATAGCGCACCAGAAATATTGAAGATACTGCTGAGAATCCCAGTGATAATACTGCACTTCCGCTGGTAAGTGTCGCGGAAATGAAAAACTCCTTGGCAGTAATCAGGTATGATTTATGGGCTTCTGAAATAAGTGCCATGTCGCAAATCTGCTCAATTTTTTGAGATGACTATTCCAATAAGCAGATGCCAGTGATGCTGAAATATCACTTGCGGAGTCTCTCAAGCAAAGCTCCATGGGCCTTTCATCGCCCTTGGGCGTGATCAGCAAAGAAACAGGTGCACAATATCACCTTTCTCAACCACGGGTAATAGTTCCCGCCAATCCTGAGTGAAAGGCTCTATCGGGCCATCAACATCCATCTGTAGGAATATCTTGTAATCGGCCAACGGAAGGAGGTCAAAAATTGCAGCTAATTCCGTATGTTTGTCATCGAAAAAGCCAACATGAAGTTCAATATCAATGCGGGGCCTTTGCGCAAGAATGGCACTTGCTCCCTTCAAGACTTCCCGCTCATAGCCTTCCACGTCGATTTTGAGAAAATCCACTTTCCCTCCATTAACAATCGAATCTAAGGTTTTGATAGGAACCTTAATTTTTTCACCTTTGCCGGAATGGGAGGGTAATAGCGTCGCATTTGGAGTATCAATGATCTCCATTTCTGAATTCGCAGCACCTGCTCCGCAGTTGTGGAGTTCACAATTGGTGATTTCATTCAGGGAAAGATTGGTCCTTAAAATGCGGGCATTTCTAGGAATCGGCTCAATAGCGATCACTTTACCAGTTGGGGTGGTAAATCTGGCAAAAAGGCAGGAAATGTAACCGTGGTTTGCACCACAATCCACTATGGTGTCGCCCGGCTTGATGCCATATTGTCGGATCCAATCGATCTCCGGCCAGTGGTTATGGTGCAATCCATAGAATCCCGCACTAAAGACATCTTCAATGGAAAGCCGGATTTTTTCCCCAGCGTATTCCCTCAGAATCTGATGGGGGCGGAAGGTGAAATCCCTCCAACGACGCTGAATGCCATAATAAACACGCTGAGGTATGGATAATTGACTCATGTAACTGAATGGGTAGAGAGGGAGGAGGACTAACGCTTGAATGGGTTTGCGAAAAAAAATCTTGATGCCGGAGATTGTTGGCCGCCATCCCGTTCTCAGCCATGATTTAAGAAAATTCCTTAGATGATCATCCCGGCAGCCACTGTTTCATTGCTTCCGGGCTCGATCAGGATGAAGGAGCCGGTGATGCGGTTGCGGCGGTAAGCATCATGGATGAGTGGCTGTGCTGTACGGACAGAAATTCTGCCGATGTCATTCATGTTGAATGTGGTAACATTCTCGATCTTGTGGAGGGTATTGATATCCACATGATACTTCACTTCTTGAACGATGGCTTTCGTTTCCAGAGTGGTGTGACGGAGAATCAATTTCGCCCGGGGAGCCATGGGCTTGTTGGAAAACCAGCAGATCATGGCTTCGATGTCTTGGCTGACCAAGGGCACATTGTTCGCCTTCACCAGAGTGTCACCACGCGAGATATCAATTTCATCCTCGAGCGTGAGGCAGACTGACTGGGGGGCAAAGGCTTCATCCTTTTCGCCATCCGGTGTGTGGATGGCCTTGATGCGCGAGGTGAAGCCGGATGGCAGCACTGTCACGTCGTCGCCGGGCTTGAATACACCGCCTGCTACCCGACCCGCGTAGCCGCGGAAGTCATGCCATTCATCGCTCATGGGGCGGATTACCCACTGAACGGGGAAACGCGCATCCACGTGATTTTCCTCACCACCGACATAAACGTTTTCCAAGTGATAGAGCAGGGAAGGACCTTGATACCATGGCATGTGCTCAGATTTATCGACGACATTGTCACCATTTAGAGCAGACAATGGAATGGCGGTGATTTCCACGATGTTATCCAGACGGGAGGCAAATTCGCGGTAATCTTTGATAATCTGATGGTAAATTTCTTCCGAATAATCCACCAGATCCATTTTATTCACTGCCACAACGAGGTGTTGAATACGAAGGAGATTGGCGACAAAGCTATGCCGCTTGGTTTGTTCAATCACACCTTTCCGTGCGTCGATCAGAATGATGGCAAGATTTGCCGTAGAGGCACCTGTCACCATATTGCGGGTGTATTGGATGTGCCCCGGGGTATCAGCAATGATGAATTTCCGCTTCGGCGTGGCGAAATAGCGATAGGCGACATCAATGGTGATGCCTTGTTCCCGCTCCGCCTTCAGGCCATCCGTGAGGAGGGCTAGATTGACATTTTCATCGCCGCGACGGCGGGAGGATTCCTCCATGGCTTCGAGCTGATCTTCGAAGATGGATTTTGAATCATAAAGGAGACGTCCGATGAGGGTGGACTTGCCGTCGTCTACTGAGCCGGCGGTGGTGAAGCGGAGGAGATCCATGGAAGACATGTGAAGCAAAAGGAAATAGATTGGAAAATTAAGGAACGATCAATTTTTCGATTAGAAATATCCTTCCTTTTTACGATCCTCCATGGCGGTTTCAGAGCGTTTGTCGTCCGAGCGGGTGCCGCGTTCCGTCTGACGGGCGGCGGAAACCTCTGCAATGACATCATCAAGATTTGAAGCAGGAGATTCCACTGCACCTGTGCATGTGGCGTCTCCAATGGTGCGGAACCGTACAATTCGACGGGTAACTTCTTCGTTTTCCTGGGCTTTGAGGAATTCCGTCACTGCCAGGATAGAGCCGTTTCGCTCGAAAACCTCGCGTTCATGGGCGAAATAAATGGACGGCAATGGAATGTTTTCGCGCTGGATATACATCCAGATGTCCATCTCGGTGAAGTTGGAAAGTGGGAAGATCCGGAAGTGTTCGCCCGGGTTTTTACGTCCATTGAAAAGATTCCAGAGCTCTGGACGCTGGTTTTTAGGATCCCATTGGCCGAAGTCATCGCGGTGGGAGAAAAAGCGCTCCTTGGCGCGGGCTTTTTCTTCGTCACGGCGGCCGCCACCCAGGCAGGCGTTGTATTGGTATTTTTCAATGGTATCCAGCAGGGTGACTGTCTGGAGTTTGTTACGGGAAGCATTTGGTCCCTTTTCCTCAACCACGCGTCCAGTATCAATAGATTCCTGAACTGATCCCACCACCAGATTCGCCCGAATGAGTTCCACAAATTCATCGCGATAGCTCATCGTCTCCGGAAAATTGTGGCCCGTATCAATATGAACTAAAGGAAACGGCATGCGTGCTGGCCAAAATGCCTTGCGAGCCAGCCAAGCCATCACGATGGAATCCTTGCCGCCGGAAAAGAGAAGGGCGGGGTTCTCAAATTGTGCAGCAGTTTCCCGGAGGATGAAAATCGCTTCTGCTTCCAGTTGGTCGAGGTGGCTGAGCTGATAATTGGGCATGGAAAGGATGAGGAAAAGTGGATGACCCTAATGGGATCCAAGGAATGGCGGAAACCCACGGCTTTTTCCGTAGGGGACCGGCGGGCTCCGGGTTAGAACCCTCAGTCGAGAGGGTCAAGGAATAATTACCAATGTAAGTGATTTGCTAATGTTTAGGCAAGCTGTTCAACTCCCGGGGCTGATGCGCTCCCGGATCGCTTCCAGAAGCTCAAAAGCCGCGTCTTGTACGGTAGTTTTTTCCGTATCAATCAGAAGATCAGGATTTTGGGGCGGCTCGAAGGAGTTGTCTCGTCCTGTGAAGTGTTTGATTTCACCGCGGGCAGCCTTGGCATAAAGCCCTTTTACGTCACGCTGCTCACAGGTTTCAAAGCTTGCCTTCACGTATACTTCGAAAAAATCTTTACCCAGAAGGCCTCGAGCCAGATCTCGAAGCTCGCCTTTGGGAGTGATGGCAGAGACGATAGTAATGACTCCTTGGGAAACGAAAAGCTTCGCCACTTCTGAAAATCGACGAATGTTTTCCAGGCGATCCTCATCAGTGAAACTTAAATTGGAATTCAAACCCGAGCGTAAATTATCACCATCCAGAATGGTGGTGAATCTGCCCTGCTGGTGCAGCACACGCTCGACCGCATTGGCAATGGTGGATTTTCCTGATCCAGAAAGTCCACACAACCAGATCACCAGTCCCCGTTGCCCGAGCAGGTGTTCTTTTTCCTGGCGGTTGAGGAAACGATGAAACTCGGTATGAATGTTCATGGGCTGAGAAGGTGTAGAAGTTGGTAGATTTGATGATTCTATCATCGGAAGACAAACCTTGGTGGGGCAGTGTTTATTTTTCAACTTCTTTCATGAGGCTCACGACGCAGATGCCACATCCGCCAAGTCAGGAACTCAGCGCTGTGGCATCCTTGAGCCAGGGGCTGTCTGATCGAGACTAGCCCTTGCCGATGACAAATGCATCGAATCCATGAGCCTTCAGAGCGGCGGCGTTGAGCACGGCGCGCCCGTCGAAAACAAAGGCGGGTTTGAGCATCAATTCATAAATCCGAATCAGATCCAGATCTCTGAATTCATCCCACTCAGTCAAGGTTGCCATGGCATGGGCTCCCTCCACTGCGGAATAAGGGTCTGTGCAAATTTCCACATGGGTCTGGACAAGTTCGGCATCCACGCCGGCGTAAATGAGGTCCTGCTTGATGGATTCTGCATTCACGCGTGGGTCGTAGATCGCCACGTGGGCCCGTTCCTGGAGAAGATCGTGGCAAACTTTGATCGCTGCAGACTCCCGGGTATCATTCGTATCTTTCTTGAACGCAAATCCCAGAATGGCCACTCGCTTGCCGTTCACGGTGTTGAACAACGTCCGGACGATTTTTTCGACGAAGCGTGTTTTTTGCCAATCATTGAGGTGAACCACTTGGCGCCAGTATTCAGACACCTCCGGCAGGCCGAATGATTCGCAAAGGTATACCAGATTAAGGAGATCCTTTTGGAAGCAGGAGCCGCCGAAACCTACGGACGCCTTGAGGAATTTTCCACCGATGCGTGAATCCGTCCCAATGGCGCGGGCTACTTCATCCACATCAGCGCCGGTGGCTTCGCAAAGGGCAGAAATGGAGTTGATGGAGGAAATCCGCTGGGCCAGGAAGGCATTTGCCACCAGCTTGGACAGTTCCGAAGACCACAGATTGGTAGTGATGATGCGATCGCGCGGGACCCAATTTGCATAAACGGACACGAGAGCCTCCATCGCACTTTGTCCTTCTGGAGTGGATTCCCCGCCGATGAGGATGCGGTCCGGCTCCTGTAGATCTTCAATGGCCGTTCCTTCCGCCAGGAATTCGGGATTGGAAAGCACCTGGAAGGTCGCGTTACTTGTGGAATTGGCCGCCAGGATTGTTTTGATCGCTGTTGCGGTTTTTACAGGAATCGTGGATTTTTCCACAATGATTTTGTTACCTTCGGAAACCTCTGCGATCAAGCGCGCTGCTCCTTCGATATAGCGGAGATCGGCAGCACGCCCGGCCCCGATGCCGTAGGATTTCGTAGGCGTTCCCACAGAAACGAAAATCAAATCTGCCGCGCGGATGGCAGCGCGGATATCCGTGGTGAAGTGGAGATTTGTTCCCCGTGCCGCCACCACCACTTCATCCAAACCTGGCTCGTATACAGGAAGAACAGCGGAATTCCACGCCGCGATGCGTTGCTCATTCATATCGGCAACAGTCACTTGGATGTCCGGACATTTTGCTGCAATCATGGCCATGGTTGGGCCACCAACGTAGCCAGCACCCAGGCAGCAGATGTTTTTGATAATCTTACTCATGTAAAAATAGGAAAGTCAGCGTGCTTTCACGTGATCACGCAGGAGGTGATAAATAAATAGTGAGTTGTAGGTGAAGTAACGTTTGAAAAGTCTTCGTGGCTCCATAGCGAGGCGATAAGCCCATTCCAAGCCGTTTCGTTGGAAAAACCCCGGTGCTTGGCTCACCTCGCCTGCATGGAATGCAAATGCCGCACCAATTCCGAAATAAACCCCATGAGGAAGCACATTCTTGTGTCTGGCGATCCAGTGCTCCTGCTTGGGACACCCCAGCCCCACCCAGATGAGATTGGCTCCACTGCTGCTGATCTTTTCATGTATGCGATCAAATTCATCCGAGGACCATTCTCCAAAGGGAGGAGAATAAGAGCCGGAAAGGATGGTGTCTGGAAACCATTGGGCAAAGTTCTTATGCAGCAGATTGAGGGTGGATTCCTTGCCACCCAAGAGAAAATGGCGGTATTGGGGCTGGTGTTGGGTGCTTTTCAGAGTTTCCAACATCAGCGTGGGGCCATAGACGCGATCCTTGAGCCTCTCATCTGCCGGGAGTTTTTGGTTTATTGCCCACACCAGAGGCATGCCATCAGGAACAATTAGGTCGAAGCAATCCATGCTGGCCCTAAAGGCTGGATCGGTTCGATTCATGGCCGCCACCTGGGTATTGGCTGCCTCCACTGCATGCACCGCCGGTTTGATTGCATGGGTCTTGATCCATGCGATTGCGCCAGCGTAGTCCGTGCAGGCAAGAGGAAGATCCAGGATGGATAATGTTTTAAGAGTCCCCATAAGGAATCTAAATCCGGCAGAAAGGTTCCACTGCCCGCATTTCCGGATGATCCTTCACCGCTTGGTCGCGTGCTGAGATTTGATCGAACAGATACAGGGCGTAGCCACCATGACCGCCACCGCTGTATTTGTGGGCGATGGAACCAGCGATACACGGCAGTTCCCGCATGCCTTCCTTCAATTGGACTTCATAATAAGTGGAAATGCCATCTGCCAGAAGGCGGATATTTTCAAATATCACCGCTTCACGTGCGATTCTTGCGCTGCGGGCTATCATATCGAAATCCCTCGGCTGATCCACCACTCCCGGAGTATCATGGCTGTGGCCGGTCCAAAGAATCGCCATTTTTCCGAGCAAAAAATCGCCGTTGCGCTTGAAGTCCAGCACGGGCTTTTGCCCGGAGCGCCACACGCATGCTCCTGTTTCACGGATGACGGCCGGATCCTGCCAACCCACTCCCAGGTCAATTTCCGAATCCACTCCATCTTTTCCATTCAGCAGGGCCCAGGCGCCGCTTCCGCCCAAACCAGCTTGTCTTTCGTAAGACCACTCGCGCAGGGACACGAGGGGAGAAATGGCGCAGTTCACGATGTATTCACCTGCTCTGGCGTACCGTGGGACATCTAACCAACCGCCTGCGAAATCAACACGGAGAGGGGCCTCTGTAGGAGCTTGGACAAATTTAACAATCGATGAAGTGGAGACCGGTTCAAACCGTGGCGGAGTTTTGGGCAGGACAACGTATTCCGCTCCCACTTCCGCGCACAACGCCTTTTTCAAATCACCATATTTATCATCTTCAGTAACCGCCAGAATAGCAGGTTTGAGCGCCAAGAAGGCATCCCGGAAATCAATGCCCTCTTCATGACCGGTCCCCACCACTACGTTGTCTACCATGCGCATGCTTTCCAGCATCGCTTTCTTATGGTCATCCGGGATGGAAGGCTTCCGGTGTTTGTGAATCCACAATACTTCTGAGGAAGCGAAGGATACTGTCAGGTGGTCGCCAAGTGCCCGGGCTTCTTCGAAAAACTGAACGTGACCGCCATGTAGAATGTCATAACAACCACTGATAAAAATTTTTTTCATAACGTAAATGATGCCATGCCGTCTTATTCCAAGGTGACGGCCACGTGGTGGCCGTGTGCCTCCAGAAGAGCGTGCCGCTTGGCCTTTTCCAAATCGGAAGCAACCATTTCCGCGCACATTGCTTCCACGGTGATTTCTGGAATCCAGCCGAGCTTTTCCTTTGCCTTGGAAGGATCTCCGAGAAGAGTTTCCACTTCCGCAGGACGGAAGTAGCGGGGATCGACACGGACGATGACATCGCTGATGGAAACTGCTGGAGCTTTGGAGGGATCCACTGAGGTTACTGTGGCAATTTCCTCCACGCCTTCACCGCTGAATTCCAGACCAATACCTGCTTCGTTTGCTGACATGCGGACAAATTCACGGACGGAGATTTGTTTGCCGGTGGCGATGACGAAATCCTCAGCCTCCTCCTGTTGAAGCATCATCCACTGCATGCGGACATAATCCTTGGAATGGCCCCAGTCGCGCAGGGAATCCATGTTCCCGAGGAAAAGGCATTTCTCAAGGCCCTGTGCGATGTTCGCAATGCCACGCGTAATCTTGCGAGTGACAAAAGTTTCCCCACGGCGTGGAGACTCATGATTGAAAAGGATCCCGTTACAGGCGTAGATGCCGTAGGATTCACGGTAGTTCACTGTGATCCAATAGGCATACATTTTCGCCACTGCGTAAGGAGAGCGTGGATAGAATGGAGTGGTTTCCTTTTGGGGGATTTCCTGCACAAGGCCATAAAGTTCCGAGGTGGATGCCTGATAGAAACGCGTTTTCTTTTCAAGCCCCAGGAAACGGATGGCCTCCAACAGACGGAGGGTGCCGATGGCATCCACATCCGCCGTGTATTCAGGTGCCTCAAAGGAAACAGCGACGTGCGATTGCGCACCCAAGTTGTAAACCTCATCCGGCTGAACTTCCTGGAGGATGCGTGTGAGATTGGAAGTGTCGGTCAAATCTCCGTAATGGAGTTTGAACCGTTTGTTCTCCACATGAGGGTCTTCGTAAATGTGGTCGATCCGTTCCGTATTAAAGGAGGAGGCACGGCGCTTGATGCCGTGAACCTCATAGCCTTTCTCGAGGAGGAACTCAGCGAGGTAGGAACCGTCCTGGCCGGTGATGCCTGTGATTAAAGCGCGTTTCATGAGAGGGAGAAATATACAAATTGGATGATCACAGCCTGGCTGCCCCTGCCTGCTGGCTGGTGAGGAAATCCTCGTAAGCAGCACGCAGACCTTCTTGGAAGGAAATGGCGGGACTCCATCCGGAAGCCTCGATTTTGGATGTATCCATTAGCTTGCGGGGTGTGCCATCCGGTTTGGTGGGATCAGTAAGGATTTCACCGTAGAATTCCGTGGTACTGGCGATCAGTTGGGCCAACTCAAGGATAGTGACATCCTCGCCAACGCCTACATTCACCCAGTCCGGTGGATTTTCCAAGGATAGCAGATGGAAGCAGGCTGCGGCCAGATCATCCACATGGAGGAATTCCCGGCGGGGGGTTCCTGTTCCCCAGATGGTCACACTGGCATCGCCCCGCTGTTTGGCTTCATGGAAGCGGCGGATCATCGCAGGGATGACGTGGGAGTTTTCCAGATGATAGTTGTCTCCCGGTCCGTAAAGGTTGGTCGGCATGGCCGAGTGATAGAGCAGTCCATGCTGTGCGCGATAATGCTGGCACAATTTGAGCCCTGCGATTTTGGCGATCGCATACGCCTCGTTGGTGATCTCCAGAGGACTGGTGAGTAGGCAGTCTTCAGGCATTGGCTGTGGAGCCAATTTCGGGTAAATGCAAGAGGACCCGAGGAACAAGACGCGGGGAACATTCGCACGGCGGCTTCCCTCTACCAGATTTGAGGCGATGGCCAGGTTTTCGTAGATGAAATCCGCAGGATAAGTGGAATTTGCATGGATGCCGCCTACCTTTGCCGCGGCAATGATCACGATATCCGGTTGTGTCTTTTCCAGATAATCAAAAACCGCTGCCTGATTGCAAAGGTCCAGCTCACTGCGAGTGGTGGTGAGAATTTGGTAATCTCCAGAAGCTTCCGCATAACGGACCAGCGCCGATCCCACCATTCCCCGATGCCCGGAGATGTAAATCTTCTTCATAAATTCGTCCCGTAAGTTCCAATCAAGCGGTCTGCCTCAGCAAGAGCCATGCCTGTTACCTGATCCATATTGTAATAACGATAAACCGCCAGCCGCCCGATGAAACTCGTGGCTTTTTCGGCAGAGGCCAGTGCTGCGTAACGCTGATAGGCTGCCAACGCTTCCGGAGCAGGAACAGGATAGTAGGGATCATCCCCGGGCAACCAGTCTTTCGGATATTCGCGGATGATCGTCGTGCTGTCGATCTGTTGACCGGTGACGTGCTTTGCTTCTACGATGCGGGTGAAGGGGATCTCGTGATCCGGGTAATTCACCTGTACGGCAGGCTGCCAGAATCCTTTTTTGCCGGATACGTTTTCCCTCTCCACGAGCTGTTCCTTGGTAAAGGACTCCGTTTCAAATCGGAGTGAGCGGTAAGGAAGCGCCCCGAATCTTCGATCATAAAATTCATCGATCGCGCCGGTGAAAATCAAATGTTTGTAGTTCCATTTTGCCTTGGCCTCCTCAAAAGAAACGCCCAGATGCAGATCGATGCCCGGAGTGGCTGTCAGGAGATTTTCGAAAAGCGCGGTGTAGCCATGAGCCGGCATGGCTTGAAAGCTTTCCTTCAGATATCGGTCATCGCGGTTGGTTCTTACAGGCACCCTGCCACATACTGCTGGGTCCAGTTCGCGCGGGTGGCGCTTCCATTGTTTGAGAGTGTAGGATTCAAAAAAAAGCCGGTAAAGATCCCAGCCGACTTGGGAAATGATGACCTCTTCCGAATTGGCTGGATTGGAAATCGGAACTCTCTGTTGTTTCAGCCAGGCGCTGAATTCCTCCGTGGTGGAAGGTCTGCCTGTGAATTCCTCGTAGGTGTTCAGGTTGATGGGAAAGCTCCAGTATTTTCCCTGTGTAAAGCTTTTCAGAGTGTAGCTGGCCTCCCGCCATTCGGTGAACCGGGAGAGGTATTGGATGACGCGTTGGGAATTGGTGCGGAAATAATGCGGGCCGTAGGAGTGGATCAGCACTCCGGTTTGATCCTTTCCGTCATGGGCGTTTCCCCCCAGATGATTTCTGCGGTCCACCACCACACATTTCCACCCTGCGGCAGCCAGGCGTTCAGCAACTACAAGTCCTGAAAAACCGGCCCCAATGATGAGGAAATCGGTATTTGGCATCCGCATTCAAAGGGAAAGTGTTTCGGGGAACAGAAAAGGGGCACGCTGCCGCCTCTGGTCGGACCTTTTTTCAAGGAAACCAAAGGAGAATTGAGGTGATGAAAGGGGCGAGGTGAATTTTCGTCCCTTGTTGCAGGCTATGCAGAAGCAGGGGTCAGTGGAGTGCAATCAGAAACGTGGATGGGCAGAGGTTACTTCTCCTCGGAGGAGCTTGATTGCCAAGGGATTGGGCGGCGAGGGAGAAGCAGGCTGAAAATATCCACATCCACCGCTTGCTCCTGGCCGAGGAATTCCAAAAGGATTTTCACCCGTTCCACTGCGGGGGCGATTTCGATGATTTTTCCCTTCAGCCCCTGCAGGGGGCCATGGGCCACCTCCACTTCGTCACCGGGTTCGATGGCGGGATGGATGGTGATCAGATCCTTTTCAGCATCCTCGCGCGAGTGAAGATCAGCGCGGAGGGCCTCCACGAATGCATCCGGCACCGGAGGAATTCCAGCGCCGAAGCGGACCAATCCCCTGACTCCTTGGCAAAAAGTGACGCCCCGCTCCATCTCTGAGAGCTTGAATTTCGCCATCACATATCCCGGGAAGAGCGGCTCCACCCACCAGATTTTTCCCCGGCGGGTTGCCTTCCGGTATTTCAGACGAGGGCAGAAAACCTCCACCCCTTCGAGTTCCCGCAAATGAGTGGCCGCAATGTGCTCACGCTTCGTCTGGGTCCGCACGCAATACCACGCAGGGATATCTGGAGATCGCTCTTTCATTGGCCCAGAAGCTTTTGGAGGATCGGCAGTACTTTGCCACTGCGGTTCATCCAGTGGTCCAATCGTTCGATTCTTTCGCTGAGAAATTCTTTCCGTGCGGGATTTTCCACTTGGTTGGCAGCGTCCGCAAGCAGTTGCACCTTGTTCTTTCCGCTCTCCAGATGAGGGCGGATTTGCTCGCGGATGAAGCCACCCACCAGTTTTTTCAAATCCACCGCAGGCTCATAATACGTGCGCCTTTCACTTTCAATCTGGACTTCCTTGGCTGCCCCCAATTCCTTCAAGAGGCGCAGCCCCTGGCTGGCGGAGCCTTTGCTGATTGAGAGCCGTCCGACCAAATCATCAAGGGAAAGCGGATGCTCGGTGATGAACAGCAGTCCATAGATTTCCCCGATGGAAGGAGGCAGGCCCAATACCCGCATGCCATCCACAAAAACGTCCACCACCTGTTGTTCCAGAGGAGTCAAGTCAGGCTGGGATTGGGATTTGCTATTCGCAGAACTATCCACAGCGATATTTTTAGGCATTTTTGATTATTGTTCAATCTATTTTGAACAAACTTTGATTCCATGGATTCACTCGCGGAGAAGGCTTTATGGAAAAACGGGGGAGTGGTTGTCGTTCTGTTGCTTGCCCGCGCCATGGTTTCATGGTGAATGAAAGCATGCGAATTTTGATTACCGGAGGAGCGGGCTTTTTAGGATCACACCTGTGCGAACGATTGCTGAACGAGGGAAACGAAATCATCTGCCTGGATAACTTCTATACCGGAAGAAAACGCAATATCGCCCATTTACTCTCTCATCCTTACTTCGAGTTGGTCCGTCATGATGTGACGGAGCCATTCAAGTATGAGGTGGATCAAATCTACAATCTTGCCTGCCCGGCTTCACCTCCTCATTATCAGCATAATCCCATCAAGACGACGAAAACGTCGGTTCTGGGAGCCATTCATTGCCTGGGATTGGCAAAGCGTGTGGGAGCCCGTGTGTTCCAGGCATCCACTTCGGAAGTTTATGGTGATCCGGAAGTGCACCCGCAGCCAGAATCCTACAAGGGCAGCGTCAATCCGATAGGCATCCGCGCCTGCTATGACGAAGGAAAGCGCTGCGCGGAAACTCTGTTTTTCGATTATCACCGCCAGAACCACGTGGACATCCGGGTGGTGCGTATTTTCAATACCTATGGGCCGCGCATGCTGCCGGATGATGGTCGCGTGGTATCAAATTTCATTGTCCAGGCGCTCAAGGGTGAGGATCTCACGATCTATGGCGATGGCACCCAGACCCGCTCTTTCTGTTATGTGGATGATCTCATTGATGGCTTTGTCCGCCTGATGAATCACCCCAGCCAAACAGGGCCGGTGAATATTGGAAATCCCGGTGAGTTCACCATGCTGGAACTTGCTGAGCTGGTGTTGAAAAAGGTGGGCGGGAAATCGAAAATCACTTTCCACCCGCTTCCGGGAGATGATCCAAAGCAGCGCAAGCCGGACATCACCCTGGCTCAAAAGGATCTGGGCTGGCAGCCCAAGGTTTCTCTGGAAGAAGGGCTGGACCCGACCATCGCCTATTTCAGCAAGCTGGTGAAGGAGGGATGATTAGAAATTGCGCCGGAGCAGATGCCGGGCGATTTCGCGCAGGCGATCAGCATCGGAGCCAAGTGGATTCAGTGAGTCCATGGCTTCGATGGTCAGCCTCTCAGCTTCCTTCCGGGAGGCTTCCAGTCCGATGACGGAAGGATAGGTGGATTTCTGCACGGCCTCATCCTTGCCTGCGGTCTTGCCCAGCACTTGCGTGCTTTGGGTGACATCCAGAATGTCGTCAATCACTTGAAATGCCAGGCCCAGGGCCCTGCCAAAAATGGTGAGAGTCGCGAGCTGATCCGCCGTGGCATTGGCTGTCATTGCGCCCAATCGGATGGAGGCTGTTAAAAGTGCCGCTGTTTTTGTGAGGTGGATTTGATTCAACTCACCCATTTTCAGCGATTTACCTTCGCCTTCCAAGTCCATGACCTGTCCGCCGATCAACTGGCGGCTGCTTCCCGCCTCTGCGAGTTCCTTGAGGTAATCCCGCACAGTGTAGGCTGCGGACTCTGGGGTTTTCGTGAGAAGAAGAAAGGATTCCGTGAGAAGCGCATCACCGCAGAGCACGGCCATTCCGTCGCCATAGATTTTGTGGCACGTGGGCTTGCCCCGGCGCAGATCGTCATTGTCCATGCTGGGCAAGTCGTCATGCACCAGGGAATAGGTGTGAAGCATTTCCACCGCACAGGCGGCAGGCATGGCATCCTTGATGGAGCCTCCACACGCCTCGGCTGCCGCCAGGCAGAGCACCGGCCGCAGCCGTTTTCCTCCGGCGAAGATGCTGTAGCGCATCGCGGAATGAATGGTGCCCGGATTTTCCGTGGCCTTCGGCAGGTAAGTACACAGCGCGCTGTCCACCTCATCGGCGCGTTCCTTCAGATACTGCTTCAGGTCCATGGGGATGTTTCCAAAAAAGAGGCGGGAACCCGGAAGTTCCCGCCTGGTGAATTGAGTTACAGAATCTCAGCGATCTGCACGGCATTAAGGGCCGCTCCCTTGCGCACCTGATCGCCGACAACCCATATATCCAGCGCATTATCGAGCACCAGGTTTTTACGGATGCGTCCTACCAGGCAGTCGTCCTTGCCGGTGGTATCCAGCGGCACAGGGAATACCTTGTTGGAAATATCGTCCACTACCTGTATGCCCGGCTTGCCTGCGAAGGCGGCACGCGCAGCATCCGCATCCACTGGATTGGCGAATTGGGCGGTGATGGAAACCGAGTGCGAGCGGTAAACCGGTACCCGCACACAGGTGCAGGACACCTTCAAATCCGGGTGGCCCAGGATCTTGCGTCCTTCGTTCAGCATCTTCAGCTCTTCTTTGGTGTAGCCGTTTTCCGTGAAGGAATCCACCTGAGGGATGACATTGAAGGCAATCTGGCGAGGATAGACCTTGGGGCTGAAAGGTTGCCCGTTGGCGATGGCCTTCACCTGCTCTTCCAGTTCCACGATGCCTTGGGCACCGGAGCCGGAGACGGCCTGATAGCTGGAAGCGATGATCGACTTGAGGCCGAACTTTTCGTGAAGGGGTGCCAGTGCCATCAGGGAGATGATGGTGGTGCAGTTTGGATTGGCGATGATGCCCTTCGGGCGGTTTTTCGCAGCTTCCGGGTTGATTTCCGGCACGACGAGAGGCACTCCCTCATCCATGCGGAAGGCGGAGGAGTTATCGATCACCACGGCGCCGGCGGTTGCGGCGGATGGACCGTATTCCAGAGAAATGGAGCCGCCTGCACTGAAAAGGGCGATGTCCACCCCGGCGAAGGAATCGTGCGTCAGTTCCTCGATGACGATTTCCTCGCCACGGAAGGTCTTCTTTTTGCCAGCGGATCGTGCGGAAGCCAAAAGCTTCAGCTTGCCCAGCGGGAAGTTCCGCTGTTCGAGACAAAGGAGCATTTCTTCGCCGACGGCACCCGTCGCACCTACGATCGCTACATGGGGATGATTCATTTCCGATAAACCGGCGGATTTTGCCGGGGCGGGGAGCTTAGCGGGTTCCAGCGCGGTGGCAACCGATTCGTTGCTCCGATTTTACCGGTCCGATCCTTAGAGTGATTTTCAATGGGGCGGCTCCACCGCCTGCTTGGCATGTGGAGTGCTTGGCCGCGCTTGCTCCAGCAATCATGCAGAAATATACCGCCGCATTTTCTTCGGTGAAGGCTCCGGCGTTCATCGCGCTAGTGGTGGGGAGTATGCTTTCCCTGTTGGTTTTCCAGGAGTTGTGGCGGGCGAATGAAAAGGCACAGCAGGATGAGGTGGCGCGGGTGGCGCAGGATCGCGTGGAAGTGATCCGTGGGCAGATCCTTCGTTCGATGGAAGTGCTTCACTCCATGGTGGCTTTTTTCGAGGCCCGGCAGGAGGTGAGCCGGGATGAATTCCGCAGGTTTGTGGATGGCTCCCTGGCACGCCAGCCGGAATTGCAGGCTCTTGCCTGGGATCCCAAGGTACTGCGGCACCAGCGTGCCACTTGGGAAGCACGGGCAAGGGAGGAAGGATTTCCGCAGTTTCACTTCACCCAGGAGCAGAGGGAAGGGGTGCGGGTGCCTGCTGCGGAGCGCGATGTTTATTATCCGGTGTATTTTTTGGAGAGCTTACAAAAAAACGCTCCCGCCCTGGGCTTCGATGTGGCCTCGGAAAGTCGGCGGCGTGCGGCGCTGGAGCGGGCGATGGAAACTGGATTGCCCACTGCCACTGCTCCCATCCGTCTGGCGCAGGAGCAGGAATCGCAGAAAGGGTTCATCGTTTTCGAGCCAGTCTATGGGAATAATGACCTGCGGAGGGAATCCTTGCGGGGCTTTGTCACCGCTGTTTTCCGCATCGGGGACTTGATCGAGCTCACGCTGGGAGCACGGCGGGAAAAATCGGTGGCTCTCTCAGTTTTTGATGAGGCGGATGGCTCCCGGCTCTATCGCCAGGCAGGGGAACGCGCAAGGGATGCTCCGGGCTGGCGGACATCGCTGGAAGTGGCGGGACGCCATTGGTCCCTGTTGTTTGAGCCAATGACGGACTTTCATCGGCAACAGGCGAACGCGCTGCCTTGGATCGTTCTCGGATGTGGCCTCACCATCACGGCATTGCTCTCCGCCTATTTGTGGAACAGTTCCCGCCAGACGGTGATGATGCGCCGGGAGGTGGAGGTGAGGCAGGCGGCGGAATCCGCAGCGGAGGCAGCCAATCAGGCGAAGTCCGGATTTCTTGCAAACATGAGTCACGAGATCCGTACTCCGATGAATGCCATCCTCGGATACTCGCAGATTCTTTCCCGGGATGAGGCATTGCCGATTTTTCACCGGGATGCGGTGGCCACCATCATCAGCAGTGGAAATCACTTGCTGCATCTGATCGATGAAATCCTCGATCTATCAAAAATCGATGCAGGACGGATGGAATTTACAGTGTCGGAATTCGATCTCACCGCGTTGATCCGCGAGATGGAGGGAATGTTCCAGTATCCTTGTGAGGAAAAGCAACTGGGGCTTTTGATCGAGCATTCGGCAGGCTATGCCTCCGTGCCCGTGCTGGGGGATGAGCAGAAGCTGCGGCAGGTGCTGATTAATCTGATGGGGAATGCCGTGAAGTTCACCCATTCGGGCAGGGTAACTTTGCGCACTCTGCGGAAAAAAGGGGATGCTTGGGAGTTCCGTGTGGAGGATACCGGCATCGGGGTGGAACCCTCCATGAAGGAAAAGATCTTTGAGCCCTTTCATCAGGGGATCAGTCAGGAGGGCGGCACCGGCCTGGGGCTTTCCATTGCGCGGCGGCAGATCGAGCTGATGGGAGGCACTTTGGCGATGAACTCCACTCCCGGGAAAGGATCGGTATTCATCGTCTGCCTGCCACTCCCGGAAATCACGGAGGAAAAGCAACCCGCACGGAAGATGAAGCGGGTGAAACGTCTGGCGGAAAGTGTACGCGTCCGTGTGCTGGTGGTGGATGACATTCCGGAAAACCGCAGTGTGCTGGCTGCCATGCTTACGCAGGTAGGGTGCGAGGTGGTGCTGGCGGAAAGCGGCCGCCAGGCGATGGAAGTGATCCGTATTTCCCAGCCGCAGATTGTTTTCATGGATATCCGCCTGCCAGGAATGGATGGCATGGAAATCATCCGGCGGATGGTGGAGGAGTTCAATGCCAGCGGCTTGAAGATCATCGCCACTTCCGCCTCCGCCCTTGCACAGGATCGGGAAGAGTGCCTGAAAGTGGGCTGCGATGATTTCGTCGCAAAGCCCTTCCGTGCGGAGCGGATCTATCAATGCATCGCCCTGCTGGATGGGATTTCATTCATCTATCAGGAGGTTCCGGCAGCTCTATTGGGAGGATTTGACTTTGGCCTGCTGGCGCTACCGCAGGAGCTCGCCACCCGCCTGACGATGGCTGCGGAGCTTCATAGCGCCACCGTTTTGAAAAACTGCCTCGCGGAGGTGGAACTGCTTGGTCCTTCCGGGGAAAGGCTGTCCCAGCACTTGCGGGGATTTCTGGCCAGTTATGATATGAAAACCATCCAGCGCCTGATCGCACAAATCCCCGTGAAATGAGTGCCCGCATCCTCATCGCAGATGATACCCCGGCCAGTCTTTCGCTGCTTTGCGATCTGCTGGAGCCGCAGGGCCACGAGGTTCTCGCCGTCTCGGATGGCCGCGCCGCCATCGATCTGGCGCATCGTGCGATGCCGGATCTGGTCCTGCTGGATGTGATGATGCCTAAAAGCGATGGCTTCACCGTCTGCCGTGCCCTCAAGGCTGATCCTGAAACGGCACATATTCCCGTGATCTTCATCACCAGCCGCCAAGGTGCGGAGGATGTGGTGCGGGGCTTTCGGCTGGGAGCTGTGGATTATATTTTGAAACCGTTTCATGCAGAGGAAGTGGTTACCCGCGTGGCCACCCACCTGCGTCTCAGCCAGATCACGCGGGAATTGCAGGAGCGGAATGCGGAGCTGGAGGAGGAGATTTCCCGGCGTGAGGCAGCAGAGCAGGCGCGTGACAAGGCGGCGGAGAGGCTTTCCTCGATCGCTTCTGCCGAGGCGAAACGCTGGGGCATTCAGGGCTTCGTCGGCAGCAGTCCCCATTTGCGGAAAATTCTATCAGATATCGAAAAGCTGCATCATTTCGGTAAAACCAGCGTGCTCATCACCGGAGAGAGTGGCACGGGAAAGGAGTTGGTGGCACGTGCCATCCATCACCACAGCCCGCGCGCATCCGGGCCATTTGTTCCCGTCAATTGTGTGGCCATCCCCGGCGAGTTGGCGGAGTCCCTGTTCTTCGGCCACACAAAAGGAGCCTTTACTGGAGCCACGGTGGATCGGAAGGGCTATCTGGAACTGGCGGATGGTGGCACGCTGTTCCTTGATGAAATCGGAGACATGCCAGCCACTCTGCAAGGGAAGCTCCTGCGCGTATTGGAAGATGGAGAGGTGACGCCCGTGGGTGGAAACAAACCACGCCGGGTGGACGTGCGTGTGGTCTCCGCCACCAATGCAGATCTGCCGGATAAGATGGCAACTGGGGCTTTCCGCCAGGATCTCTTTTTCCGCCTCGCCCGCTTCACTGTGCAGACTCCGCCCTTGCGGGAGCGGCACGAAGATCTTCCACTGCTGGCAGCGCATTTTCTCCAGGTCTTCGCCGGAGAAATGGGCATGACTCCACCCGATCTATCAGCAGAGGCGCTGGTGGTGCTCGCTGCCTATTCCTTTCCCGGAAACATTCGTGAATTGAAAAACGTCATGGAACGGGCCCTCATTCTCAGCGAAGGAAAATCGATCTCCCGCAAGCACCTGCAATTGTTCCAAGGCACCTCAGCCCCCGTGGAAATGAAGCCGGATCTTCCCACAGACATCCCGCTCAATCTGGAAGCTGCGGAACACGCGCTCATCCAGCGGGCGCTGGAACAAACCGCCGGAAACGTCGCTGAGGCAGCAAGATTGTTGGGAGTCAATCGCAGCCGCATCTATCGAAGATTTCCGCAATAGGGGAGAGGGGCATTCTTGTCCCGTTGCAGTCAGCAGATGCCAAGTGAAGACGCTCATCAAGAACCCCCGCCTCCTGATTTTACGAATTCACCGTTCATTTTTGAAGTGTTGCGAATGTTGTGCGGGGCAACACTCCGCTCAGCAATGACTGGATGGTCTATCAGAGGAGTGAATTTTTAATTCCCTTACTTGGAATGGGATGCGGGGTGGAAGCCTGTCATGGCACCACGGGTGCTAAAAGGAGTTTGCCTTTTTAAAATTCAATTCCACCAGTCATGAAATTGTCACTGTTTGATCCACGTCGTTGCATCGGCTCCCTCCTGGCTGCGGCGATGTTCGCCACCGTCCTTCTCGGTTCGGATGCCAAGGCGCAAAACAACTCGCCCGTTCATATCCTCCTGCAAACGGATTTTTCAGACCACTACATCACGCCCCGCGGGTTGAATGTGGAAAACCAGGGCCTCGTTTTCCAGCCACTGCTCCTGGTGCTGTGGGATATGTACTCGGACAAGGATGCGCTGCTCAGCGGTGTGTCCCTCACTGCCGGGATGTGGAGTTCCATCCACGAAAACGAATCTGGTGCCGATCCGGGCCACTGGAATGAGTGGGATCCGATTCTGGGACTCACCTTCTCTTTCTCCGATTGCGTGAAATTTGAGACGAATTACACCGCCTTCGATTCGATGGTGGATTCCTACGATACCTCGCACCATCTGGAGCTGAAGTTGAAGCTGGATGATTCCAAGTGGTTGAAGGAATTTGCACTCAATCCCTACGTCGCCTTTTGGAAGGAGCTGGATAACAAGGCCACTGTGATGTTCGACGCCTCCACCTCGGAGGAAAGCTACTACTTCACCGTGGGCATCAATCCTTCGGCGAAGGTCGGCCCGGTGAAGCTGGAGCTGCCCACCTATATCAACATTGTGGACAATCAGTTCTACCAGACATTTGATGGTGACGGGGGTGGCTCGGGCATCGCAGTCTTTGGCACGGAATTGAAAGGAAGTGTGCCCCTTAGTTTCGTGCCGGCCTCATGGGGATTTTGGACGGCCTACGCAGGTGTTAAATACTACCACCTTAGTAATACCGGCCTGCTGGATGGGAACATGGTTCTGGGAGCCACTGGCGAGCGGAAGGAGGACTTGGTGCAGTTCCACACCGGACTCACCATCTTCTTTTAGGCCCGTTTTCTGCTGAACCCCACCCGGAGCTAACGGTATGGAAACGAAAACCATTCAAGCAGAGCCCTATGCGTTTGAACTCATTCCCTCGCAGTGCGCACTGTTGATCATCGACATGCAGCGCGATTTCCTGGAGCCGGGAGGGTTTGGTGAAATGCTGGGAAACGACGTATCCCAACTGCGGCGGACCATCGAGCCAAACCGCAAGCTCCTCTCGGCATGGCGGGCCATGGGCATGCAGGTGATCCACACGCGTGAGGGCCACCGCCCGGATCTGGCAGACCTGCCGCTGTCCAAGCGGATACGCGGAAAGTCTGCGAAAACCATCGGTGATCCGGGACCGATGGGCCGCATCCTCATCCGTGGGGAAGCGGGGCACGACATCATTTCCGAGCTCTATCCGGCTTCTGGTGAACCTGTCATCGACAAGCCGGGGAAGGGTGCCTTCTTTGCCACAGATCTCCATGCCATTCTGCAAAACCGAGGGATCACGCAGCTCGTAGTCACAGGTGTGACCACCGAGGTTTGCGTGAATACCACCGTCCGGGAGGCGAATGACCGGGGCTATGAGTGCCTGGTCCCATCCGATTGCGTGGGCTCGTATTTCCCGGAGTTCCAGGAAATGGGCCTTAAGATGATCAAGGCCCAGGGCGGCATCTTCGGCTGGGTCACAGACTCCGCCGCCATTCTCTCCGCCTTCGGCTGAAGTATTTCCCTTGTCTCTAACGAATCAAAAAAGAATCGATCCCCTATGAATACCACATCCAAACCAAAACTCTGGGTTCCAGGTGACTGGAATGCCTTTTTCGGGTTCGGAACGAATATCCTGGTCAATCTGCTCACCCTCACCGGTCTGCTGCTGTTCGTTCTGAAAATGCCGGCTCCCATCGTCTTCGGCCGCATCCTGCCGGCCACCGGTCTCATGCTCTGTCTCAGCACCGTTTACTACGCATGGCTGGCCTACAAGCTGGCGAAGCAAACAGGACGCACAGACATTTGTGCGTTGCCCTCCGGCACCAGCGTGCCGCACATGTTTGTGGTGGTATTCGTGATCATGCTGCCCATCACACTCCAGACGGGAGATCCGATCAAGGGCTGGGAGGCAGGACTCACCTGGGTATTCATTCAGAGTTTCGTGCTGATGATCGGTGGATTTGTCGGACCATGGATCCGGAAAATCACTCCGCGCGCGGCCCTGCTGGGCACCTTGGCCGGTGTTTCTGTGACCTTCATTTCCATGAAGCCTGCGGTGGAAATTTTTCTCACTCCGGTTATCGGCCTTACCTGCTTTGCGGTGATTCTTCTCAGTTGGTTTGGCGGGGTGAAATACAAGGGCGTGCCTGCGGGCCTCGTCGCCATTGCAGTGGGAACGGTGATCGCATGGGGCTCGAATCTCTTCGGCCTGAACTATGGCGGCATGACTACGGCTGCATTGGGAGAATCCCTCAAGGGCTTTGGTTTCAACGTTCCGCTGCCTGCCTTCGGTCATGTATTTGGAGGATTCGAGTACCTCGGCATCCTGCTGGTGACTGCCATCCCATTCGGCATCTATGATCTGGTGGAAGCGCTCGATAATGTGGAGAGCGCGGAAGTGGCGGGCGACTCCTTCCCTACGACGCGTGTTCTAACGGCCGATGGTGTGATCAGCCTGATCGGCTGTTTGATGGGGAATCCTTTCATCAATGCGGTTTACATCGGCCATCCGGGCTGGAAGGCCATGGGCGGCCGGATCGGTTACTCGGCGGCCACCGGCATCGCAGTGATTTTTCTCACATGGTTCGGCATCGTTTCGGTGATGCTGGCCTTCATCCCCACGGTGGCCATCCTGCCCATCCTTCTCTACATCGGCATGCTCATCGGTGCGCAGGCATTTCAGGAAACGCCGAAGCGTCATGCGCCCGCCATTGTTCTGTCACTCACGCCCCACCTTGCCCATTGGGTGGTCACGCTCATGACGGGCGCACTGGCTGGTTCCGGCACAATCCTGGCCACGCTGACTCCTGAAAAGAAGGAGGCACTTTTCGCCGCGATGAAAAATGAGGGCGTGATGTTCCACGGTTTGGAAATCCTCGGTGGCGGCTCCATTTTGGGAGGCCTCATTCTGGGAGCCATCGCCGTCTTCATCATCGATCGGAATTTTCTCAAGGCGGGGCTTTTCTCCATCACGGGATCTGCACTCACGTTCTTCGGCTTCATGCATGGTGACCGCCTTGGCATCGCGCAGAGTCCCACCGTGGCCGCCAGTTATCTAACGGTGGGCGTGGTCCTGCTGACTGCCTGGAAACTGGCCGCTGCCCCTGCGGCAGAGATTGCCAGTGCTGAGGTGGAGGAGGAAGAGGAGATCGACCCCGGCGTCCTCGCCAAATACTGATTTCCCGGAGGCGCACTATAACGGCACCGCGGATCACGTTTTTCGGATTGACGCTGATTCGCGGTGCTTTTCTCCATCATTCATACCCGTCATGCTTATGTCTTACGTCGATGCTGATCCCTATCCATGGCCCTATAACGGCGATCTCCGTCCGGAAAACACCGTGTTCCTCGTCATCGACATGCAGATCGATTTCTGCGGCCCCGGTGGCTATGTCGATCAAATGGGCTATGATCTCTCACTCACCCGTGCGCCCATCGAGCCGATCAAAAAGGTGTTCGAGGTGACGCGCGCTCTAGGTTATCATGTCATGCACACGCGGGAAGGCCATCGCCCGGATCTGGCGGATCTTCCGGCCAACAAGAAATGGCGCAGCCAGAGGATCGGAGCAGGCATCGGTGATGCCGGGCCATGCGGGCGCATCCTTACCCGTGGCGAACCAGGCTGGAATATCATCGATGAATTGGCTCCGCTACCCGGAGAGGTTATCATCGACAAACCCGGCAAGGGTTCCTTTTACGGCACCGATCTGGATATGGTGCTGAGACAGAAGGGGATTCAAAACATCATCCTCGCCGGTATCACCACGGATGTCTGTGTGCACACTACCATGCGGGAATCCAATGATCGCGGCTTCGAGTGCTTGTTGTTGTCGGATTGCACCGCCGCCACCGATCACGGCAATCACCTCGCCGCCCTGAAAATGATCAAAATGCAGGGCGGAGTCTTCGGAGCAGTTGCGGAATCCTCCCAACTCATCCAGACTCTCCAGTCATGACACCCGGCGACCCCGCCACCATTTTTCCAACTGCCATCGAACTGCGGAACCTTTTCCAAATCATTGAGCATCAGGAGGATTACGCGTGGGAGTATTTCCGTGAAGGGGTGGATATCCACCGCCTTTACGGAGATGGCATCACAGGACCCACCGCTGCCCTGCTCCGCTACCGCGAGGCTGCGCCCATTCCTTCACACGTCCACGAAGGTTACGAACACATCCTCGTTCTCAGCGGCAGCCAGCAGGATCAGGAAGGGAAAATCACCACCGGCACCCTCCGCATCCACGCGCCGGGGACCACGCATATCGGTACCGCAGAGGCTGGATGCATCGTCCTGGCGATTTATGAGAAGCCGGTGAGGTTTTTCTAACGTGAAGTGACACAGGCATTCCTGCCTGCATTTTATCTATCAAAGCAGACAGGAATGTCTGATTCACTTCCATCACCCGCATCGACTGCGCTTTTCCCATATGGCGACAATGATCAAAACGCCCGTTGTCGCGGATGACAGCATCCAGGGAGAAAGGTGCCCGGCAACTGGCCACAGCAGCAGTAACAGGCCCAGACCCACCAGATGGGATGGCGGGAAATGATCACCGATTGACCGCTTGAAGAGCAGGTTTCCTAACAGGTAAATCCCGGCTCCCCCCAGAAGCGAGCCCACGACTTTGCCATCACTATGGCCGGACGGATGGGCGAGGACAAATTCATCCGCCACTGCAGTAAGGATGATGCCCGCTACGAGGAATAGATGGAGATAAGTATAGGCCAGCCGTGCAATGCTACCAGGATTGCTGGATGAGGAAATCTGGTGGCTGCCAGTCTCGGAGGCGTTGTCAAAGTAGATCCACCACAGAGCGAGGCTTCCTATCAGTGACGCTCCGAAGGCGGCAATCACCGGAAATGTCCACACCAGGGAACTGAAGGTGGCACCGGTCACCAGAATGGATTCCCCCAGAGCAATGATGATGAACAAACCGCACCGTTCCGCAATATGATGTCCGGAGACTTCCCATTCCGTGGAGGAGGATCTGCCCAGTCCCGGTACGAAAAATCCAGCCGAGGCTGAGACGTATTCGATCAGCAATGCCGCCGCCCATAAGGCCAGGCGGGCATAGTCTTCGCAAAAAGCACCCGCCAGCCAAAACAGCCCGCTCAATGTGAACCATGTGAGAATGCGCTGGAAATTTCCAACCAGCAGCTCATTTCCCCGAACGGCCCAGAGGAAAAACAGGCACCTTCCCACCTGCATGAGCACATAAGCTCCCGCAAACGCGAGCCCGCGCTTGCCAAATGCTTCCGGCACCGATGCGGATAGAACGAGTCCCAGCGCCATCAACCCCATCAGCGCGTAGCGCACGGGGATTTTTTCCGGATCCAACCAGTTCGTCACCCACGTGGTGAAGATCCATACCCACCAGACGGCGAGCAGCAACATCAGTGTCTGCACCGCCCCGATGATCGAGAAATGACCGATCAGGGAATGGGAAAGCTGCGTGATGGCAAAGACAAAAACCAGATCGAAGAACAGCTCGATAAAAGCCACCTTCGAGGAATCATGCCCCGTTTTGGCTCTTAAAAAATCGCGGGGCATGCTCATGGCAGACGCTCAGCGGACTTCCACCGTTGTGCCGGGGCGGATGAGATTGGGGAGGCGGATGGCGTCCCAGTTAGCCAAGCGGATGCAGCCGTGACTGCGGGCGCGGCCGATGGTTTCCGGATCGGAGGTGCCGTGGAGGCCGATGCCGGATTTGGTGAGCCCGTTCCAGATGATGCCCACCGGGCAGTTCGGGCCGGGCGGGATGTTGAGGGACTCGGTTCCCCGCACGCCGGTATCCAGCAGCTTGGGATCGTAGCGCCAGTGTGGCAGCTCCACCATGCTCTTTACGGCCCAGTGGCCGTAGTGGATGAAGCGCTCCTCGCCCGGAGTGATGGGGAAGGAAGCGATGAGTCCGCGGTTGGCTCGGGACTGGGCCACGGTTCCGTCCTCGCTGACGACGAGTGCCACCGGCGCTGCTTCGAAAATACGCACCTGGTTGATCTTGGTATCCACCACTGCGTGGCGCTGACTGAGTGGATCTTCCGCTTTATAGGCGGCACCCGTGATCCGTTCGATGTGGAATGGGTTCACGTTTGGCACCAGGATGGAGTCCTTCGCCTTAAGGTCATAGATCTTCGCCTTGCCATTCAGGACGATCAAAAAATCCTCGGTAGTGTGGTAGCGCTCCGCCATGAATTCCGCATTGCTGCGGTAGCTCATGCGCTTGCGTTTTGCCTGGAGCGCTTTCTTGGTCGGCAGGGTGGGGTCCACCCAATCCTTCACGGCATCCGGCACCACGGCTACGGCGTAGGCGTTCCGCACTCCCTTGCGGGCGGCGGTATTTACGGCCACCCAATCACTGAGCGGAAAGCCATTCACTTCATTCCACGACTGCACCGCCAATTCGGTGAAACGACCTGGGCGGCCATCGATCACGCCCGGCCCGAAGTTTGATTCATCCAGGAAAATCTGGAGGCGTACGCCGTCCTCGCCCGTAGGCTTGCTGTCCAGCGGTGCCACCGCAGGTGCTGCTTCCGTAGGCTGGGCTCCGGCCGTGGCGGGAGTCGGATTGGCGGCCACATCCTCATCACCGCCGATCGGCAGAGCTCGGAGAACGGGGCGGGATGGACCTTCCTGAACGGGGGCAGGAGGATACTCCACCTGCGCGCCGACAGTCAGGGTGCATCCAAGCAAAAGCGGTAAAAGAAATCGGACCATGGAAAAAAGTGGAGGTTTGGAAACTCAGACGGAAATGGCGGAAAAAGATTCAAGCCGTCCGGCCAATGCGGCGGGAACGACAGCGGTGACGAGGATGTCATCTCCTTCGTAGGTGGTCGAGAGCACCTTGGCATCGCGATGCAGGAGGTTGAGAATATCGCCCCTTACTTGGGGAATGCGGTATTCGCGGCGGCGTACCCGGTCTGCCAGGTGGGTGGAGCAGGCTTTCAGCAGTTCTTCCAGGCCGATGTTTTCAAATGCGGAAGCATGGAACGCATCCGGATACTTCCGCTCCAGGGCCGCCAATTCCTCTGGATCCGTCACTCGGTCGATCTTGTTCAGAACGGTGATCATCGGTTTGTTCTCCGCTCCCAGCTCTTTCAGCACCTCCAGCGTGGTATCGTGCAGCCGGTCAATTTCCGGGGAACTGGCGTCCAGGACGTGGATCAGGAAATCCGCGAGCACCGCTTCCTCCAGCGTGGCCATAAAGGCCTCCACCAGCCGGTGCGGCAGATTGCGGATGAAACCCACGGTATCTGTAATCAACAGAGGCTGGCCATCCGGCAGCTCGATGCGGCGGGTGGTGGTGTCCAGCGTGGCGAAGAGCATGTCCTTCGCCATCACCCCGGCACCGCTCAGTTGATTGAGCAGCGTGGATTTTCCCGCGTTCGTGTAGCCAACGATGGCGGCGTGGGGAGTCTCCAGTTTTTCGCGCTCCTTGCGCTGGGTCTTGCGCTGCTTGCGCACCAGTTCCAGTTCACGCTTGGCGCGGTCGATCGTAAGGTGTGCCAAGCGGCGGTCCACCTCGATCTGCTTTTCACCCATGCCGCGCGAGGCTCCGCCGCCTCCGGTGCCGCCCCCACTGCCGCCTTCGCGGTCAAGGTGGCCCCACATCCGTGCGAGGCGGGGCAGGGCGTATTGCATGCGGGCCAGCTCCACTTGGAGGCGTGCCTCCTTGGTTTGTGCACGCTTTGCGAAAATATCCAAAATCACTTCCTCGCGGTCGATCACGCAGAGATTGGCCAGTTTTTCCCACTCCCGCTGCTGGGATGGGTAAAGGCCGTTGTCGATGACGATGACATCGCACTCATGGGCGCGGGCGAGTTCCACGATTTCCGCCGCCTTGCCGGTGCCGCATAGCAGTTTTTTGTGCATTTCCCGGCTGCGTACGAGGACGGATTCCACCACGCCGATGCCCAGGGTTTTTACCAATTCCCCCAGCTCATTCAGAAGCGCTTCCGATTCATCCGCCTCGCGTGCATCAAAGTAGATGCGCACCAGCAAGGCGCGCTCCACCATTTCCGGTTTCTCTCTGACCTCAAACATCCGGGGGACTGGTAGCACCCGCTGCCCGTTCCGGCGATGGGAAATTTCCACCGCAGGGTAAAGAGCACATTCAGCGGGCTTTCGCGCTCAGCCAGCGGTCATGTCCCCACAACCCCCAGACGATGCCCGCCAGTCCAAAGGTGAGCAACAGCGGTGGCAGGCCAATCGTGGCGCTGATTCCCACAGGGCCAATGGCGTGCAGCACATCATCATTCATAAGGTGCCGCTCCAGGATGAAGTAAAGACGGGCCAGCAACAGGCAGACGGTTCCCGTGGCCATCATGCTGCCACCCCACGATTCGTCCCTGCGGGCCAGCTTCAGGGCGGCCAGCCCCAACAGTCCCAGGCCGATCACGCCTGCCGCATCGAACAGCAGGCCATTTTTCACGAATACTTCCAGCAAGAGGTTCATGATGAGTGGGAGGTGAGAGTGGATAATGGCTGCCTGCGGGGAGCGGAGGTCAGCACCTTCGTGTGGATGGCCAGTCCCAGTCCCAGCAGTAGCCAGCCCATATTCATGGAAAATATCCGCAGTGCATGGCAGGCCAGGGCCATCTCCGCATCACTCCCGGTCACGCCCGAGGAGGGAGGGCGGGCAATTTTTCCCACTTCATAAAGAGGGAGCAGGATGGCGTAGCCAAAGCCGAGCAGCAAGGCTCCGGCCATGATCAGCCGTGGGCTCCAGCCATGGGTGTTTTTCGCAAACCGCCAGCAGATCATCACCAGACAGATCCCCATCACGATCAGAAACACCGGCCGTGCCCCATCAATGGAAGCGAGGATAGGGTCTGCTCCGAGGGAAGTCATATGAACATTACGCCATCGCGTAGGTCATACTTCAACTCTTATTAGTGTTAGATCGGCTGGATATGAAGGATGGTGGAAATCCTGTGCTTGTTGATATGCTGTAATTGGCAAAAAATAAACCATTCCGATCCATTGCTTGATCGTTTTCTCTTTCAATGGTTTATCGAGGGCTTCCTCTCGTGCTGCAACTGATACGAATTTGATTCCGCGGGCTGCTGAGGCAGGATGAAGTCCATGTGGGATGGTGGATTTTTTTGAGCCTCGCAGGCTTTTCTGCGCCCTGCACGTTTTCGGCTCTTGCGGGATAGCGCTGGGAAGCCTAAGCCCTGCGCGCCATGAGTGAAGCCGCACAGCCGCAGCAGCCCCAATCCACCGAAGCTGAATTGATCGCCGTCCGCCGCGAGAAACTCGCCAGACTTCGCGATCTCGGTGTCGATCCGTTCGGCGCGCGTTATGAGGTTTCCAGCACCCCCATCGCCCTTCGTGAAAATTTCCAGGAAGGCATCCAGGTCAAGGTGGCCGGTCGCATTCTGGCCCTGCGGGACATGGGCCGTTCCGTCTTCTTCCATATCGGCGATGTCCATGGCAATATCCAAGGCTATGTGAATACCAAGGCTCTGGGTGAGGAAAAGCTCGCCATTTGGAAGTGCCTGGATCGTGGAGACTGGAGCGGCATGGAAGGGGAGACCTTCCTGACCAAGACCGGCGAGCCTACAGTGAAGGTGGAAAATTTCACCGTTCTTTCCAAGGCACTGCGCCCCATGCCGGACAAGTTCCACGGCATTTCCGACCGGGAAACCAAGTACCGCAAGCGCCACCTCGACCTGATGGGGAATCCAGACAGTGCTTCGCTTTTTGTCACCCG
>Ga0157373_10000098_pt1 | contig 71099 bp, 53 predicted proteins | sample C65metaG_FD_113460 | JGI IMG/M metagenome (GOLD analysis project Ga0157373, IMG submission 113460) | Corn rhizosphere microbial communities from Kellogg Biological Station, Michigan, USA - C6-5 metaG | ecosystem: Host-associated > Plants > Roots > Rhizosphere > Soil | place: USA: Michigan... | reverse complement strand
TGGGTGTGCCGGGTTTGCTTGAGTTTGGCGGCGAGTTCGTCTGCTTTACTCATTTCGGATCCCTTGGTTTGATGTCTGCCTGTTAATCGTAGACCTTTCAACGGCGTACGGCTTTGCCTTGCGTCATGCGCTTGCAACACAAGCGTGTCGAAATCAGCGCTGGCCAAGTCGGTCAGGATCAAAAACCATGGACGCAGGCGTCCCAAAGGAGTGGGTACATGAAAAAGCTGTTTACAATTTTGGCGGTGATTGCGCTGACGGCCGGTAGCATCGGTTTGAGTTCGGCGCGCCAATCACAGTCCAGCAAGGCCCAGGCGGAATCGGTGGCGGGGGTGTTCGATTACTACCTGTTGGCGTTGTCCTGGTCGCCGACCTTTTGTTTAACGCACAAGGATGACTCGCAGTGCACGGGCAAGGGCTACGGCTTTGTGCTGCACGGCTTGTGGCCGCAATACGCCAAGGGTGGCTGGCCGGAGTCCTGCCCACCGCTGACCACGCTGAACGCGGCGCAAACCAGCCAGGGCCTGACGCTGTTCCCGACCAAAAAACTGCTCGACCACGAATGGGCCAAACACGGCACCTGCAGCGGCCTCGGCGCGATGGGCTATCTGGATGAAGCGGACAAAGCGGTGGCGGCGGTGAAAATCCCGCAGGAACTGCAACCGTTCAGCAGCTCCTATTACTTCGAAGCTCAGGAAATTGCTGACCTGTTCCGCAAGGCCAACCCGGGGATCCCGGCAGATGGCATCGCCGTCATTTGCAGCGGCCCGGAACTGTCGGAAGTGCGCGTGTGCATGGGCAAGGATTTGCAGTTCGGCGCCTGTGGCAAGGGCGTGAAAACCCAGTGTCGGGCGGGGGATATTCGGGTGCCGCCGTCGCGCTGATACGAGCAGTTTCCATGAACAGGAAAGGCGCCCGATCGGGCGCCTTTTTTGGTCTGAAGGTTTGAAGTACCCGGCGAACTCCCGCATGCTTGCGCTCCCGAAAGGATGACCACGTTACATTGCAAGGAGCTGTTCATGAGCGGAAAACCCGCCGCCCGCGTCACCGATCCAACCGCCTGCCCATTGCCGGGACATGGCACCAATCCCATTGTCAGTGGCTCCCCGAATGTGAATTTCGACGGCTTGGCGGCTGCGCGGATGACTGACAAATCCGCCTGCGGTAGCCCGATTACCGGCGCTGTTGCGTCGACGGTGTTCATCAACGGTTTGAACGCCGCGACACTGGACAGCACCGGTGGGCACGGCAACGTCGTCATCGGCGGTTCAGGCACGGTCATCATCGGTGACACGGTGACGTCGGCTCCCTTCAGTGGTTTGCTGCCGATGCCGGTGCATTTCACTGACAGGTTGAAACTGGTCAATGACGTGACCGGTGAGCCAATGCCTGATCATCCTTACGTTATTCAGCGCGCTGACGGGCGTCTGGAACATGGAGTGTCTGACGCGAACGGATTTACTCATCAAGTCAGCTCGCATCTGCCGGAAACCATCAAGTTGTTTTTGGAGGAGTAAGGCATGACGGCTGAAACGGTAACGTGCGCGAAGGGCAACAATTACAAGCTGCACAAGGAACATGCGCTGACGGACAAGAAAGATGTCAGTGACAAGCCGGTGCCGGTGGAGAGTACCAAGGCGATTGTGGTTTTCATCGGAGGTGCGGGAGATAAGGAGCGTTATTATTTTTCTGGGCCTTATGAAAACATCCAGGATGCACGCCGTGCATTTGATAGGCGCACTGAGACATTAAAGGGAGAAGGGAAATATAAATCGGAATGGTTGGGTTACAACGAAGTCAGAGGAAAGCAGGACATTCAACGGCACGTGCTAAGCCTTATTCCGTATAAAAGCTGTCCCGTCTATATCGTGGGCCATAGCCTCGGCGGCTGGAATGGCGCGCACCTGTCCAAAATAATGTCGGATTGGGGTTACAGGGTTCAGATGCTGATCACCCTGGATCCTGTGGGTGAAGGGGCTTTGGTTTGGCTGGGCTCAGACATTTATCGCGAACGTCCCACGCCAGTTTCGGTTGATTGGATCAATATCAAGGCAACACCTTCCAAGAGAGATCCATCAGACGGGGTCGCGGACTTCGGGGAAAAATGGATTATCTCCTGCGGACCGTCAATTAACGTAAATGTCGACACGAATCACGCTAACGCACTGGGATTGCTAAACGCCCCAATCGCTGATGGTAAATCTGCAAGTGACTTGCTGTTTGATTCAATCATGAAGGAGTTTTCGTGATGTTTAGGTTTTTCCTTTGTGTAGTTCTGGCTGTCTGTTCGGGATGTGCAAAGGACCATTCACAGCCTCCGGCAAATTTGAGTTATGTGTCTGTAGACAGGTCGAGTCCCCTTCTATATGTCATCAAATATCAATCCGATGTGGATGTTTTGAACCTGTTTGGCCGAGGCGAAAGGCAAGGGATGGTTTCGGGGACATTGAGGTGCGCGTTAGCGGATGACCACGATTTTTCGGTTGGTAAAGCTATTCAGTATTCTGCGGTGGGGCTGGTAGATTCTGATATACGCGAAAACGGCAACTCCAAATTCTCCTTTTCGACCAGTACATTTATCACTGAAACCTCCAGCGACCGAAGTACGGAGAGAGATCTGTCAGCGTCAGAACTGAACCAACTCCTTTCCAACAAACAACAAATCCCCTGCAAAGTCGTCGTCACCGCCTACGGCTACAAACCCTACTACTCAAACACCATGAACATTCCTGTCGCGGACCTCTTACGGGAAATCAACAAACCCCAATGATAGAAGCGGGGGAGTTTCAGGCGAATCCCCCCGCATCCACCCCCATCTCCCCACGCAAAAACTCCACCAGACCGCGCTGCAACCCACTCAAAACCCCATCACGGCTAACCAGCGCCAATTCCGTCGGTGCCAGCTCCGGCAAATCCGTACACACCTGATGCTCAGGCAATACCGCCGACACGGGCAGCACCGACACCCCCAGCCCCGAAGCCACCGCCGCTTGAATCCCGGTCAGGCTGTGACTGCCGAACGCCACCCGCCACGGGCGCTGAGCAACATCGAGCAAACGAATGGCGCGCTGCCGATACAGGCAGCCTTGCGGAAACAACGCCAACGGCAGCACGCCAGCGGACGAATCAAACTCCGCGCCTTTGACCCACACCAACCGCTCCGGCCAGGTCGCCCACGCCGGGCCGCTGTCGGGTTCGCGTTTGATCAGGGCGATGTCGATGTCGCCGGCATCGAGGCGCTGGCGCAGATCGAGGCTCATGCCGCTGAGGGTTTCCAGCCGTGCTTGCGGATGGCTGCGGGTGAAGCCGGCGAGGATCAGCGCCATGCGCCGGGCGTCGAAGTCTTCCGGCATGCCGATACGCAGGATTTCCAGGTCGAGGTCGCTGGCCAAGGCTTCAGTGGCTTCGGCGGACAGCGCCAGCAAACGGCGGGCATAGTGGATCAGCAGTTCGCCGTGCTCGGTGACGGCGACATTCAGCCCGGTACGGTCGCGCAGCAGCAGGGCGTGGCCGACCAGCTCTTCGAGTTTGCGCACCTGCTGACTGACCGTCGATTGGGTGCGGTGCACGCGCTCGGCGGCGCGGGTGAAGCTGCCTTCGTCGACCACGCAGACAAAGGTTTTCAGCAATTCCAGGTCCAGCATGGCGGCGCTCTCGATAGTGGTTATTCAACTGACGATTGGCTATTTATTTAATTTCACACTATCACCGAGCGCTCATAAGCTGAAGCCCTCACTACGGAGGATTCGACCAATGACACTCATCCACACACCGCGCCCGCAGTGGCTGACCTTCGATTGCTACGGCACTTTGATCCAATGGGACGAAGGCCTCAAAGCTGTAGTCGGCGAAATTCTCAGCGAGAAGGGCGAGCATCAGGTCGATGTCGCTCATCTGATTGACGTCTATGACCGTCATGAACACCGCCTCGAACAAACCCCGCCGCACCGTTCGTTCCGTGAACTCAGCACGCTTGGCCTGCAAATGGCCCTGGAAGAATCGGGCCTGCCGAGCCTGCCCGAAGACAGCCAGCGTCTGGCCGCCGCGATCCCGAAAATGCCGCCGTTTGCCGAGGTGATCGAGACCCTGCGTGAATTGAAAACCATGGGTTTCAAACTGTGCATCGTCTCCAACACCGACGACGACATCATTGCCGGCAACGTCGCGCAACTCGGCGGCTACATCGACCGGGTGATCACCGCGCAACAGGCCGGTGCCTACAAGCCGGCGCCACGGCTGTTCGACTACGCTCATGAGCAATTGGGCGTCAGCCGCGCAGCGGTGGTGCACATCTGCGCGAGCCCCATGCTCGACCACACGGCGGCGCGGGACATGGGTTTTCGTTGTGTATGGATCGATCGCGGTACCGGTCGCCAGTTGCTGCCGGACTATCGCCCCGACGCCATCCTCAACCGCCTCGATCAAGTGTTGCCGCTGTTCAAATCCCTCGGTTGGTAACGGAGAAACGTCATGGCTCACACCCTGGCCGCCAGTGCGCAGGCTGCACGTTTGACAGCGCTGAACCTCGACACAGAAGCGATCATCACCGCACGCACCGAGCTGGCGGCATGCTTTCAATTGGCCGCGTTGCATGGCCTGGAGGAGGGCATCTGCAATCATTTTTCGGCGATGGTGCCGGGGCATGACGATCTGTTTCTGGTCAATCCCTATGGCTATGCCTTCGCCGAAGTCACCGCGCAGAATCTGCTGGTTTGCGACTTCGACGGCAATGTGGTTGAAGGCGAAGGCCATCCGGAAGCCACGGCGTTCTATATCCACGCGCGCCTGCACAAACAACTGCCGCGAGTGAAAGTCGCGTTCCACACCCACATGCCTCACGCCACGGCGCTGTGCCTGCTGCAAGGTCCGCCGCTGTTGTGGTTGGGGCAGACCGCGCTGAAATTCTACGGCCGCACGGCGGTGGACGAGGACTACAACGGCCTGGCGCTGGACGAATCCGAGGGCGACCGCATCGCCGGGGTCATGGGCGACGCCGACATTCTGTTCCTGAAAAACCACGGTGTGATCGTCGCCGCGCCGACCATCGCCCAAGCCTGGGACGACCTCTATTACCTGGAGCGCGCCGCGCAGGTGCAGCTGCTGGCGATGGCCACGCAACGGGAGCTGAAACCGGTGCCCCACGCCATTGCACAGCGGGCTTATGAGCAGATGCGTGAGGGCGATGCGCAAAGTGCGCGGGCGCATCTGCACAGTGCGATGCGGCGCCTGGCCCTTCACAACTGACTAACCCTAAAGAGGCATCGAAAATAAATCTGCGAACAGCGATCATCCAAATTCGCTGCGCGCCGATATACCTGGGCGGGAGCGGGGCGTTTGCCCCGTAGATTCCGGTGGGCTACGCTCACAAACATAAGGGTTTCCCTGCTGGCGCCCTTGTCGTACCTGCCCAGGACTTGCTTTTGCCTATCCCCATTCACGACCCACATCAGGCCCCCGGAGGCACCCTTAAACGCCTGCCGCTACGCAAAGCGGCGGTGCTGTTTATCGTTGCGGTGGGGTTGTGCCTGTCCGGTTTGCTGTACCTGCAACTGGAACAGTCGCGACGCCAGGATCTGGCGGTGGCAAAAGTCGCGTCGAGCAACCTGACCCGGGCGATGGCCCAGCAGGCCGAGGACACGTTTCTGGCTGCCGATCTGGTGATGACCAGCCTGGTCGACTGGATTCAGGAGGACGGTTACGGCGCCGCGCAGAAGCCGCGTCTGCAGAGAACCTTCGCCCGGCGCGTGCAGCAACTCGATCAGTTGCACGGCATGTTCCTGTTTGATCGTGATGGGCAGTGGGTGATTACCTCGTTTCCTGACCTGCCCCGTGGCAATGGCGTGGCGGACCGCGAGTATTTCAAATTCCACCAACAGAACGCTTCGACGCTGGCGCACATCGGCCCGGCGATTCGCAGCCGCGAGAACGGCGAGTGGATCATCCCGATTTCCAAACGCGTCAATGATCACGCCGGCAATTTTCAGGGTGTGTTGCTGGCCGGGATCAAGATGTCGTACTTCGACCGCTTCTTCGAAAGCTTCAGCCTCGATGACCAAGGCATCATGTTTCTTGGCTTGAGCGACGGCACTTTGCTTGCCCGCCGTCCGTTTGATGAGAGCCTGATCGGCACGTCGCTGGCGCAAGGACGGATTTATCGCACGTTGCTGCCCGAGGCGGCGGCCGGCACGGCGATGATCAATTCGGTGGTCGATGGTGTTGTGCGTTTGTACGGTTATCGACGCTTGTCGGCGTATCCGTTGGTGGTGTCGTCTGCGACCTCGCGCGACACGATTCTCAAGGGCTGGTACGAGCGTGCGTTCCAGTCGAGTGTGATTGTCGCGCTGGTGATTCTCGGCGTCGGCCTGTTTGGCTGGGTGTTCATTCATCAGGTGCGCGACGGCGAACGGATCGAGAAAAACCTGCGCAAGGCCCAGCGCGCACTGGAGCAGATTGCGACCCACGACAGCCTGACCGGATTGGCCAATCGACGTTTGTTCGAGCGTTCGCTGGAGATCGAATTTGCCCGGGGCGCGCGGCAGGTCAGTCCGGTCAGCCTGATCATGCTCGATATCGATTTCTTCAAACGCTACAACGACGCCTATGGCCACGTCGCCGGGGATCACTGTCTGACCCAGGTTGCTCAGGTGCTGCGGGCGTGCTGTCAGCGCAAATCCGATCTGGCAGTACGTTACGGTGGCGAGGAGTTTGCGGTGCTGTTGCCGGACACCGACATCAACGGCGCGTTGGCAATTGCCGGGCAGATTCGACGCAGCGTGATCGACAAGCACATCACCCATAGCGGCTCGCCGACCGGGTATCTGACGGTGAGTCTGGGCTGCTATTCATTTATCCCGAGCGGCAATGACAGCCTGGAAGTCTTTATCCAGCGCGCCGATGCGGCGCTGTATCAGGCGAAAAATGCCGGGCGTAATCGTGCGGCAGTGTTGTCGCTGGACAGCGGCCTGGCCGAATTGATGCGCTCGGACCGCTGATCCAAAACCTGGCACAAACCCTGTGGGAGCGAGCTTGCTCGCGAAAGCGCAGTGTCAGGCGATGAAAATGTTGGCTGATCCACCGCCTTCGCGAGCAAGCTCGCTCCCACAGGGATTTTCATCAGGCCAAGGTTATGTGAATACCCAAACAATCAAGAGTTTTCACCACGGGTGGCTCTTGTTCGTTCAGCCGCCAGTGCCACCGCCCGCACCGCCAGTCCCGCCACCTGCCGAACCTGTGCCGCCGCCAGCCCCCGAACCAGAACCACTGGCGCCACCATTGGTGCCAGTCCCGGAACCCATCCCCGAAGACCCGCTGCCACCGGAAGGCGCGCCCGGCGTGTTGTCTGGCGGCGTGGTGGTGCTGGTCGGTCCGCCGGATTTGGTGCCGGTAGCGTCAGCGCCGTCGTTGACGGCGAAGCTCGCGGTCGATGCCGTGGCCAGCAGCCCGGCGAGTAATAGCGAAGTGAGTTTGCGCGTGATCATGATCCGTCTCCACAAGGGGTCTGTACCTGATATTGGTCTGACGCGCAGAACCCTTGGTGCCGGGTGGCTGACGAGCGGTCAGCAGCGAAACCGAGTGGCCTCCTGATCTTCGGCAATATTGGCTATTTGCCGGACCGGGTGTGAGGGCTAACGTAACCACACATTCACTTGCTACCCGGAGCTACCATGCAACCTCGTGCCGATTTCTACACCGCTTCCCCAGACGCCTTGAAAGCGATGATGGCTTTGGAAGCGGCGGTGTCCAAACTGCCGCTGGAAAAGACCCTGATCGAACTGGTGAAACTGCGCGCTTCGCAAATCAACGGCTGCGCGTTCTGCATCGACATGCACACCACCGATGCGATCAAGGGCGGCGAAACCCCGCGTCGGCTGTTCGCGGTCACCGCCTGGCGGGAAGCGCCGTTCTTCAGCGACCGCGAACGCGCCGCGCTGCTGTGGACCGAATCGCTGACCCAACTGAGCCTGACCCACGCACCGGACGAAGATTACGACGTGGTTGCGGCGCAATTCACGCCGAAAGAAATGGTCGATTTGACCGTGGCGATCAGCACCATCAATAGCTGGAACCGTTTGGCCGTAGGTTTCCGCAAAACCCCACAAGCTTAAGCCTCAACGCATAACCCCTGTGGGAGCGAGCTTGCTCGCGAAAGCGGAGTGTCAGATAACAACCATGGTGACTGACACGACGCCTTCGCGAGCAGGCTCCCTCCCACAGGGGAACTGGGCATGGCCAGAAAATAGTGATCAATGCCCATCCGCACTCGGCGCCGCCGGTGGTTGCACCTTGCGCATCAAGGGCACCATCGCCGTGGCGATGACGAAGCACACCCCGATCATCAGAAAGGTGTCGCCGTAGGTTTGCGTCTGCGCCTCGCGGTAGGTCAGTAGCCACAACTGGCGCAGGCTGGCGGTGACACCGACGTCGCCACTCTGGCCCAGATTCGCCAGGTTGCCGCCGACCTGCGACAGCCACTGATTCATCGCTTCATTGCTGCTGTTCAAGTGTTCGGCCAACCGTGTGAAGTGCAGGTTGGTGCGGTCATTGAGAATGGTCGCGCACGCCGCAATACCAATCGCCCCGCCCAGATTGCGCATCAGGTTGAACAGACCCGAAGCATGCTTCAAACGTGCGGGCGCCAACCCACCCAAAGTCAACGTCACCGCTGGCGGCACCGCCAGTTGCTGGGCAATCCCGCGCAACGCTTGCGGCAGCATCAATTGCCCCGCACCCCAGTCGTGGGTGATCGGGCTGAACTCCCACATCGACACCGCGAACAAACCCAGACCGATCATCATGATCCAGCGCAGGTCCATGCGGTTGGCCAGAAAGGCATACAGCGGAATCGCCATGATCTGGAACACGCCAGTGGAGAAAACCGCCAGACCAATGTCCAGCGCGCTGTAGCCGCGTACCCGGCCGAGGAACAGCGGCGTCAGGTAAATCGTCGCGAACAGGCCGATGCCGGTGACAAACGAAAAGAAGCAGCCGAGGGCGAAATTGCGATCCTTCAAGGCGCGCAGATCAACGATCGGATTGGCCACGTGCAAGGTCCGGCCGATGAAGGCCAATCCCGCAAGGCCGCTGATCCACGCCGTGGTCAGAATGGTCTGGTCGCTGAACCAGTTCCAGCGCGGGCCTTCTTCGAGGGTGTATTCCAGGCAGCCAAGAAACAGCGCGAGAAACACCATGCTCAGATAGTCCGCGCCTTTGAGCAGGGAAAATTCCGGCTGGTCGATTTTCACCAGCATCGGTACCGCTACAGCGACGAAAATCCCCGGCACCAGGTTGATGTAGAACAGCCAGTGCCACGAGGAAATGTCGGTGATCCAGCCGCCGATCACCGGCCCCAGTGTCGGCGCCAATGACGCGACCGCGCCGATGGTCGCGGCAGCGATCACCCGCTGTTTGCCGGTGAAGAAAAAGAACGCCGTGGTGAACACCAGCGGAATCATCGAGCCGCCGAGAAAACCTTGCAGCGCCCGAAAGGCAATCATGCTCTGGATGTTCCAGGCGACGCCGCAGAGCAGGCTGGCGAGGGTGAAGCCGACCGCCGAAGCACAGAACAACCAGCGCGTGGAGAACACGCGCGACAGCCAGCCCGACAGCGGAATCACGATGATTTCGGCGATCAGGTAACTGGTCTGCACCCACGCGGTTTCATCGGTACCGGCGGACAGCCCACCGCCGATATCGCGCAGCGACGCCGAGACGATCTGGATATCCAGCAGCGCAATGAACATGCCGATGCACATGGTCGCGAAGGCGAACACCTTGGTCGCGGTCGCCATGTCCGCCGCGTTGAATGGCTGCGCCGGGGCGGCGAGGGTGGTGCTCATGGCGCGACGGCCACGGCGCTGGTTTCCGGTTGCGCGCGGGTGTCGACTTCTGCCGTCACCGAGAGGCCCGGACGCAAGTGACCGAGCACGCCGTCAGCCGGGTCGAGGAGGATCCGCACCGGCACCCGCTGGACAATTTTGGTGAAGTTGCCGGTGGCGTTTTCCGGCGGCAGCACGCTGAACTGCGAGCCAGTGGCGGGGGCGAGGCTGTCGAGGCGACCGTGGAATTCCTGGCCGGAGAGCACGTCGGCACGGATGCTTACGCGCTGCCCGGGTTTCATCCGCGCCAATTGGTCTTCCTTGAAGTTGGCATCGACCCACAAGCCGCTGGCCGGCACCACGGACAACTGTTGTGAACCGGCCTGAGCGTAAGCGCCAACCCGCGCGCGGCGATTGCCGATCACCCCATCGAACGGTGCGCGCAGTTCGGTGTAGCCGAGGTTCAGTTGCGCCAGATCACGTTCGGCGCGGGCTTGTTGAAGGGCGGCGCGGGCCTGTTGTTTTTGCGTGTCGATCACCGCCAGTTGGCGTTGCGCGGCGAGCAGTTCGGCCTGGGCGCGGGCACTGAGGGCTTGCGCTGTTTTGAAGGTCGCGTCGGCGCGTTGTGCGCTTTCCACCGACACCGCATTGGTCGTCACCAAGCGTTTGTAGCGCGCGTTGTCATCCCGCGAGCGTGCGGTTTCTGCGCCAGCGGCGTCGATGCCGGCGCGGGCCTGACCGATCACCGCTTGTTGCAGTTGTTCGGTGGCGTCGAGGTTGGCCAGCAGGGCTTCTTCGGCGGCAACGGCGCCTTCGGCCTTGGCGAGGTTGGCGCGATAGTCGCGGGCGTCGAGGCGGATCAGCACATCGCCGGCCTTCACGTGCTGGTTGTCGGTGACCAGCACTTCGTCGATGTAACCGGCGACTTTCGGCCCGATCACCGTGACGTCGCCACCAATATAGGCATCGTCGGTTTCTTCAAGAAAACGCCCCGCGCCCCACCAGTGCATGGCGTAAATACCGGCGAAAATCAGCGCGAGCAATCCTGCGCCCGGAAGCAAAACGCGTTTAAGCAGAGGCGGCTTGGTCTTTACCACAACAGGTTCGAGGGTGGGCATGCTGGTCATGGCGGATTACCTGCGTAAGCGGATCGTTATTACGGCTGTAATATGACGTAGGTAATATTTAGTGGCAAATTATTTCTGGTGCCAATCGTCAGTTGTTCACTTGAGCCAGTGGCCCGGTGTGCTGCCGGTCATGGTTTTGAAGAAGGCGATGAAAGCGCTGTCGCTGGCAAAACCCGATTCGAACGCGCAGTAACTCAGGCTGCGCCCGGTGGCGAGCAATTCCATTGCGCGCATCAAGCGCCACTGCTGGCGCCATTGCTGATAACTCATGCCGGTTTCGCGCTGGAAGATTCGCCCTATGGTGCGGCTGCTGGCGCCGACCTGCTGCTCCAGCACTTGCAACTCCGGTGGCAGACGTTCAGGCGTTTTCAGCAGTGGTGCCAGGCGCTTGTCCTGAGGTAACGGCAGCAGCATCGGTTGCTGCGCCGCTTCAGCGATTTCGCTCAGGCACAGGCCGAGCAGGTGGGAGAGTTTGCCTTGCTGCCAATCGCTGGCGAAATCCGCCAGCGCCATCGGTTCCAGCACCGCACGCAACAACGGGCTGACTTCAATCACGCAAACCTGCTGCGGCAGTGCGCTGCACAGCTCGGGGATCAAGTAGATCGAGCGGTAGTCGACGCTCTGTTGCATCACCGCGCGATGGCTGACACCCGGTGGAATCCACGCCGCCCGCGACGGCGGCAGCAGGCACAGTTGCTGCGCCAGGGTAATCCGCGTGCAGCCTTGGCGCGTGTACAGCAGTTGGCCGCGTTGATGACGGTGCAGACCGGAATCGTGATCGCCCAAGGTCGAGGCGATACCGATCACGGGTGCGTCATAGCGATCTGCATCAAACGTTGCGTGGGCGTCGAGCCAAGCCATGGGTTGTCCGGTTTCAGCGATAAATTGGCAGGATCTGGATAATACGCCAGTCAGCGATTCTTAAACTCCTCGGCGGTTTATGAGAGGAGTGATGAAGCATGCACAACAGACATTTCTTGTGGCTGGCGATTGCGCTGCTGATGTTTCCGCAGATCGCGCAAACCCTTTACAGCCCGGCGCTCGGTGATATCGGGCGGGTGTTTAACGTTGGCCCGCAAGCCGCCGCGCAGACGTTGTCGGTGTATTTCCTCGCGTTTGCCGTCGGGGTGGTGGTGTGGGGGCGTTTGTGCGATCGCATCGGTCGACGCCCGACGATGCTCGCGGGCCTGGCAATCTATGCGATTGCCACGCTTTCAGGCCTGCGGGTCAGCAGTTTCAACGGCTTGTTACTGGCGCAGATGTTGGCGGCCTTTGGTGCGGCGGTGGGGTCGGTGGTCACGCAGACCGTGTTGCGTGACCGCTTCAAAGGCGCCGAACTGGCGCAGGTGTTTTCCCTGGTGGGCATGGCGCTGGCGGCCAGTCCGGCGCTTGGCTTGTTCACGGGGGCCAGTTTGGTTCAGGCCTTCGGTTATCGCGGTGTGCTTGGCGCGTTGCTGTTGTTGGCAACGCTGTTGTGGCTGTGGAGTTGGTACACCTTGGCGGAAACCCGGTCCCAGCCCACGTACCATGTCGGTCTGTTCGAAACCCTCGGGCGCATGCTGCGTGACCTGGGTATCTGGCGTTCGGCGCTGTGGATCGCCTCATTCAACGTGGCGCTGTTCAGCTATTACAGCCTCGCTCCGTTCATGTTTCAGCGGCTGGGTGTGGAAGCCAGCGGGTTCGGCTACAGCGGTGTGATCCTCGCGCTGGGCTCAGGTTTTGGAGCATGGCTGAACCGGCGTTTATTGACGGCCGGGTTCAAGGCATTGCAGTTGATTCGCCTCGCGGCTGGCATCGCCTTGCTCGGTGGTGTGGGCGTGTGGTCGCTGCAGAACAGTGTCGCGTTCGTCCTGCCGATGCTGCTGGTGGTATTGGCGTTTGGCCTGGCGATCCCGAACATTCTCGGTTCGGCCCTGGCCGATTACGCTGATCGATTGGGCACTGCCGGGGCGTTGTTGGGCTTGATGTATTACCTGCTGATCGGCGCCGGGCTGATGCTCGCCGGCTGGTTTCAGGCCCTCGGGGAAACCCTGATAACGTGCAGCGCCGTGGCCTTGCTGCTGACAATAAAGCCCGGCAAAGCAATTGTTTAAGAAATGTAAGCGCTGTAGGAAGCGTCTTGCTTTTGTGTGGGATGACTCCGACTATCACGATCATTGATGACATGGCATTACGCCATTTTATGATCGCAAGGAAGTTGCGTGCCGTTTCCGTTTCGCGCTGTTTTTCGTCGTTGTTCCACGCGCTGCCCGCTGTTGTCGGCCTTTGTGTTGAGTGTCTGTGCCTCCTCGATTGAAGCTGCCGAACCTGTCGCGCCGGGTCAGGAAGTGCTGCGCCAGCAGCAACAGCAGCAGCGCGATCTGCAGCAACTGCAACTTGAGCAAAGAAAGCGGCAACTGGAACGCGGCGCGTTCGGCCCGGCGCCGGTCACCCCGGCCATCCCGCCAACCGTCACCGCCGATGAACGTTGCTGGCCGTTGAGCGGTGCGCGCATTGGCGGCGTCACGCTGATCGACAGCGACCAGCTCAACGCGCAGATCAAACCGTTGTTGGCGCCGTGCATGGGCGTCGGCCAGATCAATCACCTGCTGGCCACCATCACCGCGATCTACGTCGACAAGGGTTACATCGCCAGTCGTCCGTATCTGCTCAGCGCACCGGCAGCGGGGCAGTCGCTGGATATCCGCATTGACGAAGGCTACATCGAGTCCATCGAACTGGCCGATCAGAGCCTGCCGGTGTCGCTCGGAGGCGCGTTTCCAGACATGCTCGGCGAGCCGCTGAATCTGCGCGATCTGGAGCAGGGCCTCGATCAACTGAATCGCCTGCGCTCGATCGATCTCACCGCCGACATCGCCCCCGGAAGCCAGCCCGGTGCCTCGCGGATCATCCTGCGTTCGCGCACCTCCGCGCATTCGCGCTGGGCCTTGAACGCGGGGTTCGACAACCTCGGCAGCGCCAGCACTGGACGTGATCGCGACACCGTCAGCCTGAGCCTCGACAGCCCACTGCAACTCAACGACTTGTTGAGTCTCAGCGCCAGCGACACCCTCAATCAGGGTGACCGCTACAGCCGCAATGCCAGCCTGTATTACGCGATCCCTTACGGCTACTGGACTTACAGCGTGTTCGCCAGCCACGCCGAATATCGCGCGCCGTTCAAACTGCCGAGCGTGACCTTTCACAGCACGGGCATCACCGATCAGGTCAGCCTGCGCGCCGACCGTGTGTTGTGGCGCGACCAGAGCCGTCAGCTCAGCGCCAACCTGCAACTGGCGCACAAGGATGTCGACAGCTACTTGCAAGACGTTCGCCTCGGCATTCAAAGCCCGACCCTGACCGTCGCCGAAGCCGGGCTCAATCTGTTCTGGCTCGACCGCGCGGTGTGGAACCTTGACGTCAATTACGCCCAAGGCTTGCGCTGGTTTGGCGCCGACGATGACTCGCAACATCAGATCAATAACCTGCCCAGAGCGCAGTTCCGCAAGTACCGCGCCGGCCTCAGCCAATGGCGTAACGGTCAGTTCGGCGCGCAGGCCTGGCAATGGCAGAGCCAACTCAATTTGCAGTACAGCCCGGACCCGTTGCCGGCCATCGAACAGTTGCTCGGCACCGACGACTCGGCGGTGCGCGGCTATCGGGTCAGCAGTGCCTCCGGCGCCAGCGGCGCGATCTGGCGCAACACCTTGCGCCTGCCGCTGCGCAGCGAGTGGCCGCTGCAGATCACCCCGCGGGTGGGCCTCGACCACGGCTGGATCAAGGCAGATCACGGTGCGCAGGGGCAACGCCTGAGCGGTGCCAGTGTCGGTCTGAATCTGGGCTGGAAGAACCTGCAAGTGGACGTCGATTACCAACGCGCCCTCAACACCCCGAACGGTCTGCAGCACGAGCCTGAAACCTGGCTGATGCGCGTGGGCCTGCAAATCTGAACAACGCAGTGAACAAACAGCCGTCGGATCTGAGCGCGTCAGCCACGGCCAAAGACTAAACGCGCGACGTGATGCCGTACTCACATGGAGACGTTTTTATGCCAGCACACACCTTTGCATTTCATCTTTCCCCTCGGGGCAAATTGCGCTGGGCGATTGCCAGCCTGTTCTTCGCCGTGCACCTGCCGAGCGCGATGGCCGGCGGCGTCGTGGTCGCACCGGGGCCCGGCGGCACCGCGCAATTGCAGACCCAGGGCGGTGTGCCCATCGTCAACATCGTCGCGCCCAACGGTTCGGGCCTGTCGCACAACCAGTTCCTCGACTACAACGTCGACCGTCAGGGCCTGGTGCTGAACAACGCCTTGCAGGCCGGGCAATCGCAACTGGCCGGGCAACTGGCGGCTAACCCGCAATTGCAAGGGCAGGCGGCGAGCGTGATCCTCAACGAAGTGATCAGTCGCAATCCGTCCGCGATCAACGGTGCGCAGGAAATCTTCGGCCGCGCAGCCGATTATGTGCTGGCCAACCCCAACGGCATCTCGGTCAATGGCGGCAGCTTCATCAACACGCCGAACGCTAATCTGGTGGTCGGTCGCCCGGAACTGAATGACGGCAAACTGCAAAGTCTGAACAGCCGCGATGCCAGCGGTCAGTTGCAGATTCATGGCGGTGGCCTGCGCAACGGTGAGGGCTCGATCAACCTCATCGCGCCGCGTATCGACAGCCAGGGCGCGATCACTGCACGCGATCAGTTGAACCTCACGGTGGGACGCAATCAGGTGGATTACGCCAGCGGTCAGGTGAAAACCGTGGATCCGGCGGGCAACACGTCTGATCAACGCATCGACGCCAGCCTGTTCGGCGCGATGCAGGCCGGTCGCATCAATATTGTCAGCACCGCCGAAGGCGCGGGCGTGCGGGTGGGCGCGGTGCAAGTCGCCGGGCGTGACGGCGTGCAGATTCGCTCGGCCGGTGACTTGAGTGTCAGCGGTGAAGCCGTGGCCAACAGCCTCGACGTGACCCGCGCCGGTATCCGCAGTAGTCAGGGCGACGTCAGCTTGCACAGCGGCAAGGATCTGACGTTGGCCGCTGCCGATGTCAGTGCTCGCGACGTCACCGTCGAGGCGAAACGCAACCTGACTTTGTCCACGGTCGAAAGCCGCAAGCTTCAGGAAAAGCGTGAAAACTGGAACAACAGCACCATCGGCATTACCTGGGAAACTTACGATCGCACCCAGACCGACAGCGAATCGCGTCAGCACGGCAGCCAGATCGTTGCCAGCCGCGACGTCAAACTTGCCTCCGGCAAAGACACCGAACTGAAAGCCGCGAAAGTCGAAGCCGCGAATAATCTGAGCGTGCAAAGCGCTGGCGATCTGCGCCTGACTGCCGCTACCGAAAGCCATACGCAGACCGATCAAGGCAACCACCGCAAACACCTGTGGAAAGCCGACTGGAACAGCAGCAGCGAAGAACAGCGCAGCGTCACCAGCCAGTTGAAGGCTGGCAATATCGCCCTGCAAACCGCCGCGCTGTTGCGCTCCGAAGGCGCCGAGTTGAGCAGCGCCGGCGACCTGCAACTGGGCGGCAAACAAGTGGAAATCGCCACCGCCACACGGACTAATCGCAGCAGCGACAATCGCTATTCGGGTGATTTGGTCGGCGGTGGTTTCTTCGGCAAGACCGGCGATGCCGACAAGGGCAAAACCCAGCATCAGGGCAGCAAAATCAACGCCACCGGCAAACTGATCGTCAAGGCTGACGACGTGCGCATCAGCGGCAGCCAGGTACGTGGCGGCAGCGACGCCAGCGTGATTAGCGACAAGGGTTCGCTGGTGATCGACGGTGTGCAGGACACCTCGCACAGCAACAACCACGACAAGGACAGCAAATTCTTCGGCATTACCAAGGACGAGTCGCGGCAGAACAGTAAAGACAGCAGCACCGTGCGCAGCGAACTGGTGTCCGACAGCAACCTCAAGCTCAAGAGCGCCAAGGACATCGAGGTGGCTGGCTCGACGGTCAAGGCTGACGGTGCGCTGACGGCCGACGCGGCAGGCGACGTCAATGTGCATTCCGCGCAGAACACTCACGACAGCAGCGACACCACGCAAACCCGTGGCTTCGATGCGTACGCCAAAGAGCAAACGCCAGAGCAGTATCGCGCCGGGATTCATTACGAGGACAAACAGCAAACGGTTACTCGCAACGACGTCACCCAGCAGGGCTCCAGCCTCAGCGGTGGCAGTGTGCAGGTGAAGGCGGGCGGTGACGTTACGCTCAAAGGCGCAGAGGTGAAATCCACCGCTGGCGACACGACATTGAGCGGCCAAAACGTGTCGTTGCTGGCCGAAGCTGACAGCCACAAAACCTCCACCGACACCTCCAGCACCGGCGGTGGTTTCTACTACACCGGCGGCCTCGACCGTGCTGGCAGCGGAGTCGATTTCGCCCACAGCACAGCGCAGGATTCCACCAGCAAAACCACCGCGCAAACCACCCGTGTGCAGAGCAGCGGCGGCTTGACCATCAATGCCGACAAACTCGCTACCGAAGGTGCACAACTCAGGGCCGGCAACGGTCTGAGCGTCGCCGCCAACGAGATCGACAACCGTGCCGCCAGCAACACTGACAGCAGCACGCACAATGACAGCAACTGGTCGGCGGATATCGGCGCCAACGTCGAATACAAGGACATCGCCCGGCCGATCGCCGGCGCGGTCAAGGATGTGCTCAACGGCAAGGTGCCGGACAAGGACGCACTGGCCAACCTCGGTCAGCCGAATGTCGGTATCGACGTTGCGGTCGGTCACGGCAACGCCAGCAAAACCGAGCAGAGCAGCAACGCCGTGGTCAGCCGTTTTGATGGCGGCACCGTCGATGTGAAAACCACTGGCACGCTGCATGACCAAGGCACGCAATACAACGCCAGCGCCGGCCAAGTGAACATCAGCGCTGACAAACTGCTTGCCGACGCTGCGAGCAACACGCACAACAGCAGCGCTAACGCGGTGGATGCCAAGGTCGACGTGCGCGTCTACACCAAGACCGGCGAAGACGTGAACGTCGCTGGCAGCGGCGCGGGTGGTAGCAGTGCGTCGAGCAAGGACAATTCCACCGCCGTCGTCGGCGCTTATGCCGGCAGCCAGGGTGTGAACATCAAGATCGGCGGCGATGCGCAGTTCGAAGGCAGCCGTTTCGATGGCGGGCAGGGTGGTGTGAGCATCAACACCGGTGGTGATCTGGCGCTGAATCAAGCCAATGACCGTCAAACCAGCAATGACACCAGCCTGCGCGGCACTGGCTCGCTGACGGTCGGCACGTTGCCGGGCACCGATGGCACCAACGTCGATCTCGGCGCCGGTTTCCAGCTCGATCACACCGGCAAGCAAAGCACTGATACCCAGGCTCACGTTGCGAGCATCAGCGGCAACGGTCCGGTGCAGTTGAGCAGCGGTGGCAATCAGCTGCAGCAAGGCACGAAAATCGACAGCGCTGGCACCATCGATCTGCACGCCGACGGCAAACTTGATCTGCAAGCAGCCACCGACACCCACACCGCCAGCGGCAGCAACCTCGGCGGCGGCTTGAAGGGCGGCGGCAGCAAAACCAGCAGCGAGAAGAGCCGCGATCAGGGCGGCAATCTGAGCGGCAATTTCAATATCGGTCGGGTCAACGAGCAGTCGCAGACCCTCAGCGGTGGCCAGATCAACAGCCAGAACGGCATCGTCTTGAGCGGTGATTCGATCCACCTGCAAGGCACTCAGGTCAGCGCATCGAACGTCAGCATCGACGCGCAGAAGGGTGGCTATGTGCAGGAATCGGCGCAGTCCACCGACCACCGCAATAACTGGAATGTCGCGCTCAACGCCGGCGGCAACCTGAGCAGCAAAACTCCGACTGCCGAGGATGAGAAGGCCAGCAGCGATCACGGCTTCAACGCCGGGGCCAAAGTCGGCGTGGATTACTTGCAGGGCAGCACGCAGCAGAACAGCCAGATCAAGGCTGACAGCGTGGTGTTGAACAGCGCCGGTGATGCACTGCTGGCGGGTGCGCGGATTGACGCGAAAACTGTCAGCGGCAAGGTCGCGGGTGATTTGACCGTCGAGAGCCGTCAAGACTCGAGCAACCACGCCAAGGTCGATGTCGATCTGGGCCTGACCGCGAAGAAAAACCCGCCGAGTGACAAGGAGAAACTTGCCGGTACCGACTACAAACCAACGCTGAAAGCGCAGGGTGAGTACGCGCATAAGGACAGCGTGGTGCAGGCCTCCGGGATCAGTGCCAACCAAAGCGTGAATCTCGCGGTCGGCGGCGCCACGCAACTGACCGGCGCGCGGATTTCGGCGCCGCAAGGGAAGGTCGATCTGGGTGGTTCGAAGGTCAGCAGCACGGATCTGAGTAACCGTGACTACGGCGTGAAAGCGGGCCTTGATCTGCCGCATAAAGCTGAGGAAAACGCACCGAAGGTTTCCCTGGAAAACGGCAACCTGAAAGTCGGCCCGGTCACCCTGAGCGGGCATCTGGACACCCAGACCCTGCAAGCCGGGATCGACGAAAAAGGCTAAAACAAACGGTAGTGGATGTGCCAGATCTGCCATCCACCACCGAACAATGTGGGAGCGAGCTTGCTCGCGAAAGCGTCCATTCAGTCAATGCAGTAAGTGACTGGTGAACCGCATTCGCGAGCAAGCTCGCTCCCACATTGTTTTGCGCCAGACGTTAAATCTCGCGCATCATGCGCGACCTTAAAGACGCCAGGGAGGCAAACAATGAAAACAGCATTCGTCGCTGTACTCGGGGCTTTGTTGATCGCCCAACCATCCGTGTCCTTCGCGGATAGCAGCAACGGCAAAAACCTCTATGTGCAGCGCTGCGCTGTGTGCCACGGCGCCGATATAAAGGGCACCGGGCCGCTGGCGCACAAAAGCAATCCGCCCACACCTGACCTGACAACCTCCGCGTTCAAAAAACGCCTGAATGAATACCCGGGCGTGATTGTGTCGTCGATCATCCTTCGCCCGAACGGCAACCTGATACCGAAAACGTTGCAGGAGAACGGCGTAAAGATACCGCCGCATGCCTGGAGCGTTAAGGATCTGCGCGATCTGCATGAGTACATGAGTGGGGTGATTTCGATAAAACGCTGAGCTGCACAGGTGACCCGGACGGTCGGTCGAGGAATCCATTGCTTCGCCTTAATAGGAAGCATTACTATTCATGCCCCTTTCCTCAGCACGCCGCCAAAACCCCCATGCGTCCCCGCAGACCCGGCTTTTTCGAGCACTACGAAGAGTTGATCGGCACCTGGACTCGTCGCCTGCGCAATCGCGCGCAGGCCGAGGATCTGGCGCACGACACCTTTGTGCGGGTGCTTGAGTCCGATTCGGCAGCGGTGCAGCAGCCACGGGCGTATTTGCACCAGACCGCGCGCAATATCGCGGTCGACGGTTATCGGCGTGAGGATCGGCGCGGCGCTTTGGAGTCGCAGGACATCGATCACACCGAGTCCTCAAGCGGCGACCCTGAGCATTACATGCATGCGATCCAGCTGGCCGATTCCATCGAACGGGCGCTCAGCGAGTTGCCGATCAATTGCCGGAAGATTTTTGTCTGGCAGAAGATCGAAGGCCTGACTCAGGCGGAAATCGCCGAACGCCTGGGGCTGTCCAAGAACATGGTCGAAAAGTATATGATCCGCACCCTGCGCCATCTGCGCGATCGCCTCGACGGGTTGCAGTCATGAGCCGCTGCCCCCTTTCATCTTCAGCCCAACAGGACATTCCATGATGGAGACGCGTGCTTGCGCGTGCGGGCAAACAACGGTACGCGATGACGCGGCTCGCTGGTTTGTGCGTTTGCAGGAGCCGGCCATTGAGGCCGACGAGCAGCAGCGCTTCGACGCCTGGCTGAATGAACATCCGCAGCACCGTGACGAATTTCAGTTGCTGCAGGGCTTGTGGTCGGCCGCCGATTTGCTTTCGGCGCCGCGCCTCAAAGCCCTCGCTGAAACCCCGCCGAACCGTCGCCAACGTCGTCCGTTGTTGCGTTATGCCGTGGCTGCGAGTGTGCTGGCGGTGGCGCTCGGGCTGGGCTTGTTCAGTGGTTTGAATCATCCGAGCGGTTACCGCGCCGAGTTCGCCACGGCGTTGGGCGAGCGTAAACATGTGGCGCTGCCGGACGGTTCGGTGATCGATTTGAACAGCCGCAGTCGCTTGCAGGTGCGCTTTGAACAGGATCGGCGGCTGATCGAGTTAAGTGAAGGTGAGGCGATGTTCAGCGTCGCGCACGACACTTCACGACCGTTCGTGGTCGAGGCCGGCAGCGGCAAGGTCACGGTCACCGGCACGCGTTTCGATGTGCGCCGCGATGTCGCGCAGACCCGCGTGGCGGTGGAGCAGGGCACGGTGAAAGTGCAGGGCCGTGATGCAGCGGATGATCAGTTCATCAGCCTGAGCGCCGGCCTCGGCACCCACGTCGATGCCCAAGGCCAGGTCGCCGCCGCCTATGCGGTCAACCCGGCAGAACTGACGGCATGGCGCAGCGGCAAACTGGTGTTCAACAACGCCAGCCTCAGCGAAGTCGCGGCCGAAGTGTCGCGTTATCGTGAAAAGCCGTTGACCGTGACCAATCCGGCCGTGGCCAGTCTGCGCCTGACCAGCGTGTTCAAATCCGACAACACCGATGCCTTGCTCAAAGCCTTGCCGAGCATCCTGCCGGTGGCCGTTCGCACCCTTGCCGATGGCAGTCAGGAAATAATCGCAAAATAAAATTCAGGTTTTTTTCGAGTTCAGCGTCTTCCTGTACAACTGCAACTGGTTTGCATTAACAGCCGCACACTCTTGCGATCCACAGGACTACGTACGACGTGAAATACACCCCTGCCAACAACAAAAAATTCCCTTGGCTGCCGCTGGCTCTTGCGCTGGCGGTCAACGCTGGCATGCCGCAGGCGTTCGCCGGTGAAGCCATTCATATCCGTGCGCAGCCGCTGGGCCAGGCCTTGAGCGAACTGGGCCAGCAGACATCGCTGCAAGTGTTTTTCAGCCCGGATCTGGTCGCCGGCAAACAGGCCCCGGCGGTCGACGGCGACATCTCCCCGGAGCAGGCGCTAAGCCAATTGCTGCAGGGCAGTGGTCTGGATTATCAGATCAACGAAGGTTCGGTGACGCTGTCGCCGGCCGCAACCTCCACCGCCGGCAATGGCCCGCTGGAATTGGGCGTCACCGACATCAAAGTGGTCGGCGACTGGCTCGGCGATGCCAACGCTGCCGTGGTGCAGAACCACCCCGGGGCGCGCACGGTGATCCGCCGCGAAGCGATGGTTGAACAGGGCGCAATGAACGTCAGCGATGTGCTCAAGCGCGTACCGGGCGTGCAAGTGCAGGATTCCAACGGCACCGGCGGCAGTGATATTTCGCTGAACGTCGGCGTACGCGGTCTGACCTCGCGTCTGTCGCCGCGCTCCACCGTGCTGATCGATGGCGTGCCGGCGGCGTTTGCCCCTTACGGCCAGCCGCAACTGTCGATGGCGCCGATTTCCTCGGGCAACCTCGACAGCATCGACGTGGTACGCGGCGCCGGTTCGGTGCGTTATGGGCCGCAAAACGTCGGCGGGGTGATCAACTTCGTCACCCGGGCGATTCCGGAAAAAGCCACTGGCGAAATCGGCACCACGCTGGAAACCACTCAGTACGGTGGCTGGAAACACATCGACACCGCGTTCCTCGGCGGCACCGCCGACAATGGCATGGGCGTGGCGTTGCTGTATTCCGGCGTCAACGGTAACGGTTACCGCGAGCGCAACAACGGCAACGACATCGACGACGTGTTGCTCAAGACGCACTGGGCGCCGACCGATCAGGACGATTTCAGCCTCAACTTCCACTACTACGACGCCACGGCCGACATGCCCGGCGGTCTGACACAGAAGCAGTACGACGCCAAACCGTACGACTCGGTGCGGGACTACGACCAATTCACCGGGCGGCGCAAAGACGTGTCGTTCAAGTGGATCCGCCAGATCGACGAGCGCACCCAAGCAGAAATTCTCACCTATTACACCGACAGTTTCCGTGGCAGCACCATCGCCGCCCGCGACCAGAAAACGCTCAGCTCTTACCCGCGTTCGTATTACACGCTGGGCATCGAGCCACGGGTGTCGCGGGTTTTCGATGTCGGCCCGACCACGCAGGAAGTCAGTGTCGGTTATCGCTACCTGAAAGAGGCGATGCACGAATCGTCGAGCCGCGTGGCGCTGGTCAACAACCAGCCGGTGCTCACGCCGACCTCCGACGGCCATGTGTTCCAGGACCGCACGGGTGGCACCGAGGCCAACTCGGTCTACCTCGACAACAAAATCGACGTCGGCAACTGGACCATCACCCCGGGCATTCGCTTCGAACACATCAGCACCGACTGGCATGACCGCGCCGTGCTCGACACCGCCGGCAAACCGGTGCAGGCGAAAAACCGCAGCATCGAAAGCAACGAACCGTTGCCGGCGCTTAGCGTGATGTATCACCTGTCGGACGCCTGGAAACTGTTCGCCAACTACGAAACCTCGTTCGGCAGCCTGCAGTATTTCCAGCTCGGCCAGGGCGGCTCGGGTGATCAGACCGCCAACGGTCTGGAGCCGGAAAAGGCAAAGACCTACGAGATCGGCACGCGCTACAACGATGACGTGTGGGGCGGCGAAGTGACGCTGTTCTACATCGACTTCGACGACGAGCTGCAATACATCAGCAATGACGTGGGCTGGACCAACCTCGGCGCAACCAAGCACCAGGGCATCGAAGCCTCGGTGCACTACGACATGGCGGCGCTGGATCCGCGCCTCGACGGCCTGACCGCCAACGCGGGTTTCACTTACACCCGCGCTACTTATGAAGGTGAGATTCCGGGCTTCAAGGGCCGTGATCTGCCGTTCTATTCGCGGCAGGTGGCGACCGTCGGTTTGCGTTACGACATCAACCGCTGGACTTACAACATCGACGGTTTCGCTCAGTCGAAACAGCGCTCGCCGGGCACCGGTGTGAATGCCGACGGCAGCTTCAACGGCAACTACATCACCGATGGCACGGCGGACGGGCAGTATGGCGACATCCCGGGTTACGTGACCTGGAACGTGCGTGGCGGCTATGACTTCGGACCGCAGGTGTCGAACCTCAAGCTTGGCGCCGGGGTGAAGAACGTCTTCGACAAGCAGTACTTCACCCGCTCCAGCGACAACAACTCGGGGATGTATGTCGGCGCGCCGCGCACGTTCTTTGTGCAGGCCAGTGTCGGTTTCTGATAGACCGCATCAGCTTCTTCGCGAGCAGGCTCGCTCCCACATGGATCACTGAAATCCTGTGGGAGCGAGCCTGCTCGCGAAGCTTTTAGACTTTAAGAACTTTCCCGCCAATGGCCACCGCGACCAACAGCACCGCCATCAAGCCAAAGGCAAAACTCAAACTGCTGGCATGGGCGACAAAGCCGATCACCGCCGGCCCGGCCAGAATCCCTGCATAACCCAGCGTGGTAATGGCCGGCACGGCGATACTTTCCGGCATCACCGTTTGCTTGCCCACTGCCGTGTACAGCACTGGCACGATGTTCGAGCAACCAGCGCCGACCAGCGCGTAACCGACCAGCGCCGCTTCCCAGCTTGGCGCGAATGTTGCGAGAAACAGGCCGGCCGCTGCCAACAGACCACCAAACAAAATGATCCGTGTTGCACCGACCATCCGCACAATCCGGTCCCCCATCAAACGTCCGGCCGTCATGGTCAATGCAAACGCCGCATAACCCAGCCCTGCGTACGCCGTGTCGATCCCGCGTTCCTGCGCCAGAAACACCGCGCTCCAGTCCAGCGCCGCGCCTTCAGTCAGGAACACGATGAAGCACATTCCGCCGATAAACAGCACGATGCCATGAGGGATGGCGAATGCCGGTCCGGAACTTTCACTGCCGTAGGGCAGCATGTGCGGCACGCATTTGAACAATGCCGCGATCAGCACGACAACTACCACCAGCATGGCGGCCAGTGGCGTCAAACCCAGGCCGAGCAAGGCACTGACACCCGCCGCGCCGACAATCCCGCCGAGACTGAACAAGCCGTGGAAACCCGACATCATGTTCTTGCCGCTGGCGCGCTCGACGATCACCGCTTGCAGGTTTACCGTCGAATCCACCGTGCCCAGGCCAGCGCCGAACATGAACAGCGTGGCGATCAGCGCCGGTATCGACGACACCGTGGCCAGTAACGGCAGCGCCGCGCAGATCAACAAGGTGCCGCCGGTAGCGACGCGCCGACAGCCAAACCGTGTGGCCAAAATCCCCGCCAGCGGCATCGCCAGAATCGAACCGACCCCGAGGCACAACAAAAGTAACCCCAGCGTGCCTTCATCCAGTCCGGCGCGGGACTTGGCGTACGGCACCAAGGGCGCCCACGCGGCGATGCCGAGCCCGGCGATGAAAAAGGCGATGCGCGTGGACATCTGTTGCAGGCGTCCGGGGACGAAAGTGTCTTGGGGGTTGAGGCTGGTCATATCGATCCTTGGCAAAAAACATCGCGTCCCCGAAGGACAGTGATTCAGCGACGAGGTTCGATCGCCGGCCATTCGGGGAAGTACAGGCAACATCCTAACCTGTGGGAGCGAGCCTGCTCGCGAAGGCGCAGTGTCAGCTAAAAAAATATCGGCTGATCCGCCGCTTTCGCGAGCAAGCTCGCTCCCACATTGAATGGAGCGGGCTCACTAATCAGCGGTCATGCACCGATTCCTGTGGGAGCGAGCTTGCTCGCGAAGGCGGTGCGTCGGATAAAGAAAATATCGGCTGACACACTGCATTCGCGAGCAGGCTCGCTACCACAAGGGATTGCGTTTTACAGTGGAGGCTTGAGGGAATCTAACAGCAAGGGCCGGTGATGACGCAGTTCTACGATGCACGGGGCAATATTTACGGGGTGATTTCGCCGCAGTCATTGCGCGAGGCGGGCATTGATTTGCCGGCCAGTGCCGCGCAGTGTGCTGCGTCGAGACAGGCCTGGAGCCGCGCCGCCATCACGCTCTGCTGCGACTGGCCCGAAGGCCAACGCCCGGCGAACAGCAAATCCCACCGTAGCGACGGCCTGCTGATCGGCCCGTTCCAGACATCGCCGCCATTCGACGTGTTGATCGTCAACACCGACGGCACCCTCGCCGAGCGCAGCGGCAATGGCTTGACGATTTTCTCGCAAGCGCTGACCGAGCAAGGCTTGATGCCGGAGGAGGGCGCGTTGTTGCGCGTGCATCACGACAAGGGTGACGCCGTGGAGACCTCGGTGAAACCGGCCGAAGTCGAAGGCGTTGAAGGTTTCTGGCTTGATCTCGGTCAACCGCGATTCGGACCGGATGCGGTCGCTGCGCAGACTGTTCAAGGCATTGAGTTCAATGCTCGGGACGTGAGCCACATCCAGCCCTTGGCACAACTTGATCCCGACTGGGCACACAGCCAATTTGTGCGCATTGGCAATCCGCATTGCGTCACGCTGCTCGGTGATGCAGCGGCATTGCCAAGTAATGAGCGGATGCGTGAATCGCCGCTGAGCGAACGCCTGACCCAGGTTGCCTACGCCATGCCTGTCGGCGCTGGTGATCCATGCGCGGCGGGCGTCAATCTGCAATGGGCGGTGCTGGAGTCACCGCAGAGAATCCTTGCCCGAGTGTTCGAACGCGGCGAAGGGCCGACCGCGTCATCCGGCACCAGTGCCAGCGCAGTGGCCTGCGCGGCATGGCGTGTGGGTTGGGTGGCGGCCGGTGAAGTGCAGGTGGTCATGCCCGGCGGCACGGCGCCGATATTGCTCGAAGCAGTAGAGGGTGAATTGCGGCGGGTCAGGTTGTTCGGTACGGCGCGGTTGATGGGTTGAATTCGCCGACGCCATCGCTGGCAAGCCAGGCTCCCACAGGGTTTTGTGGTGACCCCCTCATTTGTTTACACCACTGACCCCCTGTAGGAGTGAGCCTGCTCGCGAAAGCGGTCTGTCTGACGCGATGATGCCGAATGTGCCGACCTCTTCGCGAGCAGGCTCGCCCCCACATTGGATTCAGGTGGGCACGAATAATGTGTTCACACAAAACCCTGTGGGAGCCTGGCTTACCAGCGATGAGGCCCTCAGAGTTAGCCCGTCAGTGAGCCTTGAACAAAGTCACCGACATCACCTGATCACCCTGTACCGTCAACCGCAGCAGTGCCAGTGGCGACGGTTCATCCTCAAAGCATTCAACCAGCACTGATTGCCGGGGCGCGCATGCAAATGCCCGTAAACCACAACCACTGCCAACTCGCCCAGGGCGGGCACGGTGTGAAACAGCGCATCTAGTCGAGCGCCGCCATCGGGTACAAGTTCGGTAAAGATATGTCGGCCTCCGTGGTACAGCGTGGCCATGGGCGAAGGTTTGTTGTTCATGAGAAATCCTCAAGCAAATGAGGATGGCGGCTGATCAACTACGCACGAACTTCAGCATGAAAAAGCGTACATCCGGGAGGGGGGGCGGCCCGTTGCGATGGCGGCCTTCACACCTTAGCTCAATGTTTGCGGGCGCGAACCTGTTAGTTCTTACAGTTTACGGATGCCTCAATCGCAAAGACTCCAGCTGTGTCGATGCCCGATCAGTATTCGGAGGCGAGTACCTTGCCAGCGTGTGCAGGGTGAGCGCCGACAAGTCTTAATCAAAAACGTCCGGCTGTGTCGCTGACATCGCCGCTGGTGAACGAATTGTTCGGGCCGGGTTGCCAGTAGACCGGCGAACCATTCCGTCCGCGCACAACGCATTTCCATTCGAGCGCCTGCTGCCCTGGTACTTCGATGTTCGTGCTCCAGCGATTGCCGGCGGAAGTCAGCGCAACCCCGTGCAGCGGATCCCACGCCCCCAGCTCCAGTGATGAGCCAACGGCGTAAACCCCTTCACCGGATTGCGGGTTAGCATTGTCGCAATGAAGGCTAATGTTGACTGCTGCAGACTGCACGGGTGTGCTCCAGATGCGAATATCACCGTTGTCCCAGGTCAGCGTCGGTACCCCCATGCCTTCGGGCAAGCGTTGCAGGTCGGATTTGAGCGCTATCACCAGCGTGCCACGCGCTCCTGAAGTGGTCCCCACCAGCCCCGAATACTGGGTGTTGAAGCGGATAGGCGAGTCGGCCCGGATAGCAGCATGTTTGCGAAGTTTGATGAGTTGCCGGATCAGCTGGTCGCGCTGCCAATCGTACATATGCGGCCAATAGACCGTCGGCGTTCCGGGGCTGCTGAGGATATAGGCGTAAGCCAGATTGACCAGCGGATCGGGCAGCGCCCAATGATGTTGGCCGCCATTGGCGCCGGGCGAATAGCCGGTGTCATGATTGTCAACGAACGTTACCGCAATCGCACGCCAGGCAGGGTCCGGATTGCCATTCAGGCCGTGGCGCCATTGGGCGATTGAGCCATTTTGCATGCGTTCCTTGAGAGCAAAATCGAACACCGCGCAGTGCGAACGATCAGACCAGTCCTTGAGTACATCCTGCCAACTGGCTGAATGGCGCCAGTCACCTTGCGGATATTCGTCGGGGCCTTTCCAGTTTTCCCCGACGCAGAACTGCTGGCTGCCAAAAGCGTTCATCCAGCGGTCGATTGTCTCCGGGGCGTAACCTCGAACGAAATCGAAGCGCAGGCCCTGGGCACCATAGTTGTCACGCAAATTGATGAATTCGTTCTTGAATGCATTGAAAACCTTGGGGTCAGCGGTATTCAGGTCTGCCGCGCCATCCATGAATGCATCGCCCTCATCACACTGGAGGCAATCATGGCGCCATTCATTGCGCCCTCGGGGAAACATGGACTGGTTGACCCTATCGTCATTCATGTGATTGGGCACCACGTCGTACACGACTTTAACACCGGCAGTGTTGAGTGCCGCCGCGGCCTGTTTGAGTTGTTGATCGCTGCCATAACGGCTGTTTTTGTCGAAGCTGCTCCAAAAATAGCCCTCGCCACCACCGGATTTGCCAGTCGGTTCGCTCCAGCTGGAGGTGTCGGTCCAGACGGGTGGCAACCAGATCAGCGTGAACCCGTCGCTGCTGATCGTGGACGCGTGTTGTGCAAGAACGGAGTACCACGCTACGGCATTACGGCTGGAATTCCAGTGAAAGCCCTGGAGCATGATTTCTTCGCCGCTGCCATTTCGCATCGTGGCGTTCGTCGCGAAGGTCACACTTAGCGTCAGGCAAAGCCATAAAACCTGGGTGAACAGTAAAAGGCGCTTCATGGTTGTCCTCCTGAATCTGTTGATTCCAGAGGACACTGTGAGTCTGTTCGTAGCGTGTGTCGCCTGTCAGATCTGACAGGTTTGCTCGATTATTTGGCGATAAAAGTCTCGCCAACCATAACCTTGCACACGATCGATCAAGTGTTCTTTATTGAAGAGTGCCAGTCGGCGCCCGAGGGACGCCGATGCCGGGACCTCAGGCAAACTCCACCACCGGCATCTGCCGCTTCATCAACACCTTGCCGCCACGAATCGAATACAGCGGCAAGCCCTGACTGCGGATCACCTCGTAATCGCTGTCCGCCGACAGAATCAACAGATTCGCCGGCCGTCCCTGTTCCAGGCCATAACGCTCACCCAGGTGCATGGCTTTGGCGCTGTTGTCGGTGACCAGATCCAGTGCACTTTGCAGGTTGCGGTAACCGAGCATGTGGCAGATGTGCAGCCCGGCTTCGAGCACCCGCAGAATGTTGCCATTGCCCAGCGGATACCACGGATCGACGATGGAATCCTGACCGAAACACACGTTCATGCCGGCTTCGAGCAGCTCATTCACGCGGGTCACGCCACGGCGTTTGGGAAAGTTGTCGAAGCGCCCTTGCAGGTGAATGCTCTCGGTCGGGCACGAGACAAAACTGATTCCGGAATGGCCCAGCAAGCGGAACAGTTTCGCGCAGTAGGCGTTGTCGTAGGAGCCCATCGCCGTGGTGTGGCTAGCGGTGACCAGCGCGCCCATGTCGCGACTGCGCGCCTCTTCGGCGAGCACTTCAAGGAAGCGCGAATGCGGGTCGTCGGTTTCGTCGCAATGCACGTCGACCAGACAACCGGTGCGCTCGGCCAGGTCCATCAGAAACTTCACCGAACTGACGCCCTGATCGCGGGTGTACTCGAAATGCGGAATCCCGCCGACCACGTCCGCGCCCATGCGGATTGCTTCTTCCATCAGCTCGCGGCCATTGCGGAACGACTCGATGCCTTCCTGCGGGAACGCGACGATTTGCAGATCGATGAGGTGGCTGCTTTCCTCACGCACTTCGAGCATGGCTTTAAGTGCGGTGAGTTGCGGGTCGGTGACATCAACGTGGGTGCGCACGTGCTGGATGCCGTGGGCGGCCAGCGTTTGAATGGTTTTCTTGGCGCGGGTCTTGGTGTCTTCTTCGGTGATGGTGACCTTGCGCTCGCCCCAGCACTCGATGCCTTCGAACAATGTGCCGCTCATGTTCCAGCGCGGCTCGCCAGCGGTCAGCGTGGCGTCGAGGTGAATGTGTGGTTCGACGAAGGGCGGCACCACCAGATTGCCGCCGGCGTCGAGGTCATCCGGGCCAAGGGTCGGCGCTTCGGTCTGCCGGGCGATGCTGCGGATCAGACCGTCCTCAAGGTGCAATTCGTGCAAACCTTCCTGGTTGCGCAAACGGGCGTTGATGATGTGCATCAGGCGAATCCTTTTTTATAGGTCTTGTAGTGGCGCGGTCGCGCTGCGAGCGCCGAGCACGCCGGTGACGATGACATACGTTAGCGCGGCAGCGGCGATGCCTACCAGCGGCGCGACCCACGGCGAGCTGAATGCGGCGACGGTGCCGACCGCATAGGCCCCGAGTCCCGGCCAGTTGAACGCCGGCAACCGTGCGTCGGCCAGGCGCGGATAACGCCCGCGCCAACGAAAGAAGAAGTCCGCCATGATCACCCCGCCAATCGGCGGAATCACCGTGCCGAGCAGAATCAGATACGGCACCAGCATGTCGTACATGCCCAGCAGAGCGAGCAGGGTGCCGATCACCGCACCGGCGAGGGTCACGGTCTTGCGTCGGCCAGTGCGTAGCAGATTGCAACCAGCGACGGCGAAGTTGTAGATGGTGTTGTCCTGGGTGCTCCAGATGTTCAGCAACAGCATGGCCATTGCGGCCATGGCAAAACCTTGCAACAGCAGCACTTCAACCACGTCGGGTTGTTGGTAGACGATGGCGCCATACGCACCGATCAGCACCATCAGGCCATTGCCGATGAAGAAACCGATCAGGCTGGCCAGCACCGCCACCCGCGCCGAGCGCGAGAAGCGTGTCCAGTTGGTCGCCTGCGTGGCGCCGCTGACGAAGGTGCCGAACACCAGGGTGATTGCCGTCGACCAGTCCAGCGAACCCGTCGGCACTACGCTGAGCAAGCCTTCGAACCCGCCAACTTTCACCGTCGCCACCCACATCGACAGCAGGAGCAACAACATCATCGCCGGCACGGCGATGTACGAGAGGATTTCCAGCCCGCGATAACCGACGTAGGCCGTGGCGCAGAACAGCAGACCGAACAGCACCATCAGGCCGAGCACCGTACTTTCGTCGAGATTGAAATATTTACCGATCACCACGGCTGCCGTCGCCGTGCCCCAGGCGTACCAGCCGATCTGGGTGAAACCGAGGATCAGGTCGCTGAGCTTGCTGCCGACTTCGCCGAAGCAAAAACGTCCCATCAGCACCGAGTTGAGGCCACTTTTGAAAGCGATGTAACCCAGGCCCGCCGCATACAGGCCGAGCAGCAGGTTGCCGACGACGATCACCGCCATCATCTCGGCGAAATTGAACGCCACGCCGAGCTTGCCGCCGGCAAACATGGTTGCGGTGAAAAACGTGAAACCGAGCAAGACCATGGCGGTGGAGGCCAGGCCTTTGCGCGCATGCATGGGGACTTCGCTGAGGGGGTAATCGTTGCCGGGAGCGTTCTGCGTCATGGGGCGGTCCTTGCTGGAGTGGAGGAGACGCGGGGGAGGTTGCAGTGGTCGTGCCAAATGCCGCTTGGCGCGGGTTATGTATAGACGAGTCGCGCGGATTGGCGCGAAAGCGGTGCACCTGAATAGACCCAAGCCCAATGTGGGAGCGAGCTTGCTCGCGAAGGCGGCGTGTCAGGCGACATCTGCAGTGGCTGATATTCCGCTTTCGCGAGCAGGCTCGCTCCCACAAGGGATAGGTGTTGGCTCAGAGGAAGCGCAGCAGGGCGGCAACGATGGCTTCCGGGGCGTCTTCCTGGACGAGGTGTCCGGCGTTGGCAATCGGGTGGAATCGTGACCCCGGGATCATCTGCTGTAACGCGCGGCCACGTTCGATGGGAATCCACTGGTCTTCTTCGCCCCAGAGTATCTGCACCGGGCAACGGATTGTCGGGTACAGGCTTTCTGCTTCACGGGTATAGCGCTCATCCATCTGCGCAATCTGCCGATAGAACGCCGCTTGCCCCGGATCGCCAAGCCACGGCTGCACATAGGGTGCGAGTTCGTGATCGGCAATCTCGCGGTGGATCGCCCCGCGAATATAGGTCGGCACGATGGCGCGCTGAATGTAGTCGGGGATGCCACTAAACGCCGCTTCATGCTGACGCACGTGCTGCACAAACGGCGAACCCCAAGGCGTCAGCGCGACCGGATCAATCAGGGTCAGGCTGCGGTAATCCTTGCCGTCGAGCAGATGTGCGCGCAGCACCGTGGCGCCGCCAAAGTCGTGAGCCACGACATCCGGGCGCTGCAGATTCCAGTGATCGAGTAACTGCGCCAACAGTTGGTTTTGCACGCCGAGGGAGACATCGGCGTCCGGTTGCTCGGAGCGCCCGTAGCCGAGAAGATCGAAGTAATACACGCGATGAGTCGTGAAAAAGTGCGGCGCAATCCGATGCCACACGTACGACGAAAACGGCGTGCCATGCACGAACACCAGCGGCGGGCCATCGCCGCGCACGGCGTAGCGGACCTGTCGGCCGTTGAAGTCAAAGACCTGATCCAGCAGCCAGTCTGTTATGGGCCTGTCCTCTTGGCGGGTGGGAGCCAAAAAGCATAGGCGTAAAAAAACAGCCGTGAAGGCTGTTTATTCATTCACTGACACGCCGCTTATCCCTGTGGGAGCGAGCTTGCTCGCGAAGGCATTGTGTCAGTCAATATTTATTTCACTGGCAAACCGCATTCGTCGGAACGCCGCCCGGAGCAAGCTCGCTCCCACAGGGTTATGCAGTGATTTCTGGATCGGATTACTCACCGCGATAGATGCAACCGCTGGTGCACGTCTCGTGAATACGGATCGCGCTCAGTTCCGGCAGCAACGGCTTCATTTCATTCCAGATGAATTTGGCCAGCACTTCACTGGTCGGGTTTTCCAGGCCGGGAATGTCGTTCAGGTAGTTGTGGTCGAGACGCTCGTACAGCGGTTTGAAAATCGCTTTGATCTCGGAGAAATCGCGGATCCAGCCGGTGTGCGGATCGAGATCGCCGCTGAGGTGAAGCGCCACTTTGAACGAGTGACCGTGCAGACGCCCGCACTTGTGGCCGTCCGGGACGTGCGGCAGGCGGTGGGCGGATTCGAAAGTAAACTCTTTGAAGATTTCCACGGTATTTTCGGCTCTGTTCAGATGGCGTTCGCCGCAGCGATTCGGGCAGGCGGCGAGTTTATCAGCTTGTGTTTGAGCGTGCTGACTAAAGGGTCAGCAAGCGCTCGGCGAGGCGACCATTGGCAGTCAGTTCAAGGAATTCATCGCCCAAGCGGCGGCTCTCGTCCATCGCTGCGTGCCAGTATTTCTGCCGGCTCGGTGCATCGCCCATAAAGCGCTTGAAGTCGTTGCGGTCAGGCAATTTGCCGTAGGGCAGGCGCGCCAGATATTCCTTCGACGGCGCGAGCAGCAGCACGTCCTGCAAGCGCTCCACCGAGGCCTTGCGCCATGGCAGGGTCTTGTCGAACCAGCCGGGAATCACCCGATCAGTGAAGTGCGGATAGAGCACGATGCCGTCGCCGCTGTAGGGCAGGTCGAGGTGATAATCGAGCAGACCACCATCGCGGAAAGTGCCAGCACCGGCGCCCGGCAAATCCCTTACACCTTCCATGACCATCGGGATCGAACCCGAGGCGAGCAGGGCCTGACGCAGGTTGCTGGCATTCAGGGCGACGAAGCGCGACGGGAAGTCGTTCAGCGCATTCACCGGCGGGGCGAGGCGCGGGTCGTGGATGATCAAGCGTTCGAAGTGTCGCGACAGGCGCGCGCGGCCGCGCAAGTTGTCGGCGATCACCGAACCCAGCGCCAGACCCAGGCGACCGCGATGGTCATCGGCCAGACGCCCCTGACTTTTCACCACCATGATGTTCAGGCGGTAATGCGCGTTGTCGAGGATGCTCGCGTCGCGGCCGTCGAGCAGGTCATGGAGCATGCGCTGCGAGCTCTGACTGATCTCGGCCATGGTCACGCCTTTGTTGAAGTTCTGCTCGGCGTACAGATGACCGAGGCGCCGGATGCCTTCGGCGGCGTCCGGCAGACAGGCACTGGCGAAGCGCCAGGAACCGACCGAGGCGCCAATCAGCGAGCGCTCACGCGGCGCGCTGGGCAGCCATTCACCGAACAGCGCCAGATCCAGCCCCTGAATTCCCAACGCCTTCGGTCCACCGGCGGCGCCGGGCAGGGTGCCGACGTCGGCGGCATTCAAGCCTTGCGCACGGATGCGCGCCATGGCCCGCGGGCCGGCCTTGAGGGTGAGGGCGGGGAATTTGATGTGGATGGCGGTCATACCGGTCTCGATCGTTAGCAAGCGAAGGATTATAGAACGATGATGTCCCCTGTGGGAGCGAGCTTGCTCGCGAAAGCGTAGGGTCAGTCAACGATGATGTGTCTGATACACCGCATTCGCGAGCAAGCTCGCTCCCACAGGGGGGCATGTGTTGAGCTGGAGCAATGATGGCAATTCAGTTTCAGTTAAGTTCATCCCGCTAAGGTGCCCACCGTATGCAACACATAAAAATATGGAGACACCATGAAAACCCTGACTGCCCTGTCCATTGCCTCGATTATCGGTTTCACTGCCAGCCTCGCCCATGCCCGCGATCTCGGCCCTGACGAAGCCCTGCGTCTGCGCGACGCTGGTACTATCGTCTCCTTCGAGAAGCTCAACGCCGCCGCGTTGGCCAAACACCCGGGTTCGACGATCACTGAAACCGAGCTGGAAGAAGAGTACGGCAAGTACAGCTACCAGATCGAAATGCGCGATCCGCAGGGCGTCGATTGGGATCTGGAATTAGACGCGGTGACTGGGCAGGTTCTCAAGGATCATCAGGATAAGTAATGAAGGTTAATGTTCGCGCCACCAGCCGTACGGCATTGGCGCTGGTGATTTTCTGCTCGGCCGCGATGGCGCGCGACCTCGATCAGGACGAAGCCCTGAGTCTGCGTGAGAAGGGCGTGATCCTGCCGCTGGAGCAAGTGCTGCAGCAGGCGCTGGATCGCTATCCCGGCGCAAAACTGCTGGAAGTCGAGCTGGAAGAAAAACACGACGTCTACATTTATGAAGTCGAGTTGCTAACCGTCGAAGGTGTCGCCCGTGAGCTGCACTTGAAGGCCGATACCGGCGAACTTGTGAAAGACAAGGAAGATTGATCGATGCGTTTGCTATTGGTGGAAGACCACGTACCGCTGGCCGACGAATTGCTCGCCGGCCTGCAACGGCAAGGTTACGCGGTCGATTGGCTGGCGGACGGTCGTGATGCGTTGTATCAGGGCAGTAGTGAGCCGTATGACCTGATCATTCTCGACCTCGGCCTGCCAGGCGTGCCGGGGCTTGAGGTGCTGGCGCAATGGCGCGCCGGCGGTCTGGCGATTCCGGTATTGATTCTCACCGCGCGTGATTCCTGGGCCGAGCGCATCGAAGGCCTGAAGGCCGGCGCCGATGATTACCTGACCAAACCGTTCCACCCCGAAGAGCTGCAGCTGCGCATTCAATCGCTGTTGCGTCGCTCCAAAGGCCAGGCCAATCAGCCGACATTGCAGGCGGCCGGTCTGCATCTGGACGAGGGTCGGCAATGCGTGGTTCGCGACGGCGCCGATATTCAACTGACCGCCGCCGAGTTCCGTCTGCTGCGTTATTTCATGCTGCACCCGGAGCAGATCCTCTCCAAAAGCCACCTCGCCGAACACCTCTACGACGGTGAAACCGAGCGTGATTCCAACGTCCTCGAAGTGCACGTCAACCACCTGCGGCGCAAGCTCGGCAAAAGCGTGATCGAAACCCGTCGCGGCCAGGGTTACCTGTTTGGCGGACAAGCTTCGTGAGGTCGATCCAGCGCCGCTTGAGCCTGGGTCTGATCAGCGTGATGGTGGTCGTCGGTGTGGTGGTGGCGCAAACCAGTCTGTGGTTGTTCGAAGTGGGTTTGCAGCGCTACCTCGAAGCCGGCCTGCGCAACGACAGCGAGAGCTTGTTGGTGGCGCTGGTCCGTGGCCCGCAAGGGCTGCAACTGGATGAAAGACATCTGTCCCCGGCCTATCAGCGGCCGTTTTCCGGGCACTACTTCCGTATCGATTTTGCCGACAGCCACTGGCGTTCACGCTCGTTGTGGGATCAGGACCTGCCGCTGCTCGACCATCCCGGGTTGCACAGCAATCTGCAACTGGGGCCGGACGGTCAGCAGTTGCTGGTGCTGCGCTCGGATTATCGGCGCCTGGGCCAATCGATTTCGATCAGCGTCGCGCAGGATTACACCCCCGTGCGCGAGAGCTTTCAGCGCATGCGCCAGATCGGCCTCGGCCTTGGTCTGGCGGCATTGTTGCTTATTCTGTTCTTGCAGCGATTGACCGTGCGCCGCGCGCTGAAACCGCTGGAAAGGGCTCGTGAGCAGATCGCGCAATTGCAGCAAGGCCAGCGTTCGCAACTCGATGATCAGGTGCCGGTGGAACTGGAACCGCTGGTGGCGCAGATCAACCATTTGCTCGCGCACACTGAAGACAGCCTCAAGCGCTCGCGCAATGCCTTGGGCAATCTCGGGCATGCATTGAAAACGCCGTTGGCGGTGTTGTTGAGCCTGGCCTCCAGCGAAAAACTCGATGCGCATCCCGAGTTACGCAAGGTGCTCAAGGAACAGCTGGAGCAAGTGCAGCAGCGGCTCAACCGCGAACTGAACCGGGCCCGGCTGTCCGGTGATGCGCTACCGGGTGCGTTGTTTGATTGTGATGCGGAACTGCCGGGGTTGTTGGCGACGTTGAACATGATTCATGGCGAGCATTTGGCCTTGAGTTATGTCGCGCCAGCGGGATTGCAACTGCCGTGGGATCGTGAGGATTTGCTCGAACTGTTGGGGAATCTTCTGGATAACGCCTGCAAGTGGGCGGACGCCGAGGTGCGTCTGAGTGTGATTGAACGTTCGGACGGTTTTGCACTGAGCGTGGAAGATGACGGCCCGGGGATTCCCCAAGAACAGCGCGCTCAGGTATTCAGTCGCGGTACGCGGCTGGATGAGCAGACCCACGGGCATGGGTTGGGGCTGGGGATTGTGCGCGACATCGTCGATACGTGGGGCGGGTTGCTGGTGTTGGGCGAGAGTGAGTGGGGCGGGTTGAAAGTGGTGATTGAGTTGCCTCGGCGGTGAGCCTCTAAAAGCCCCTCACCCTAACCCTCTCCCGGAGGGAGAGGGGACTGACCGATGTGTTTGTTCGAGGTACACCGACCTGAAACACCGAGCTGAACTCAGGTTTTGAAAGCCTTCCCTGGACCGGAAATATCGAGTCGAACTCAGGTTTTAAAAGCTTTCCCGTGACCTGAAATATCGAGACGGACTCAAGTTTTGAATGGCACGAAGATCGGCTCCCTTTCCCCCTCGCCCCCTTGGGGGAGAGGGCTGGGGTGAGGGGGTAAGGATCTACCTGACACCCCACTACCTTCAAATCAAACGCGAAACTGATCCATCAAACTCTGCTGCTGATTCGCCAGGCTATTGAGCGACTGGCTCACCCGTGCCGACTCATTCGCCTGCCCGGACAACGACTCGGTCACATCGCGGATCGTCGCCACGTTGTTATTGATCTCCTCGGCCACCGCACTTTGCTCTTCAGCGGCACTGGCAATCTGCAGGTTCATGTCGCTGATCACCGTCACCGCATCGCCGATCTGACGCAGCGCAGTCACCGCCTGGCCGACTTGTTCGACACTGCCCTGAGCCTGGCGGTGGCTGTTGCCCATCGAACCGACTACATCCTGCGTGCCGGTTTGCAGTTGCTCGATCACCTGACGGGTTTCTTCCACCGACTCTTGCGTGCGGCGGGCGAGGTTGCGGACTTCATCGGCGACCACGGCAAATCCACGTCCGGCTTCACCAGCACGCGCCGCTTCGATCGCGGCGTTGAGCGCGAGCAGGTTGGTTTGCTCGGCGATGGCGCGAATGGTTTCCAGCACCGCGCCGATCTTCTCGCTGTTGGCCGCCAGCCCTTCGACTTGCACCATCGCCGCACTCATGTCGGCAGCGAGGGTGTCGATGCTCGCCGTGGTGCGATCGATCACGGTCAGGCCCTGACGGGTAGCGCGATCAGCATCCTTGGCGGCCTCGGCAGCCTGCGCGGCGCTGCGGGCGACGTCTTGCGCAGTGGCGCTCATTTCGTGGGACGCGGTGGCGACCTGATCGACCTGACGGTATTGCTGTTCCATGCCAGCGCTGGTCTGGGTGGCGATGGCCGAGGACTGGTCGGCGGTGTTGCGGGCGTCCCGCACCGAGCGTTTTACTTCGGCGATGATCGGCTGCAACTTGTCGAGGAAGCGGTTGAACCAACCGGCCAATTGACCGAGTTCGTCCTTTTTGTCATAGGCCAGACGGCGGGTCAGATCACCTTCGCCGCTGGCGATGTCTTCGAGCATGTGCGCCACGCCGAGGATCGGCTTGGTCACGCTGCGTGCCATCAGCCACACCAGCAGCAGGCCGATCAACGCGGCCAGCACGCCGAGGCTCAGTTCGATCAACGTGCCGGAATTATTGCTCGCGTCCAGCTGTTGCTTGAGCGCTTCGGCGCGGCTGACCAGGACTTTTTCCGGCACATCCAGCAGCACGCCCCACGACGGGCCGCCGGGAATCGGCTGGAACGGCGACAGCACTTTCAACTGGCCGTTGCTGTGCAGGCTGCTCACGCTGGTGCTTGAGGCGAGCTTGCTCAGCAGTTCGGCGCCGCTGATTTTGTCGACAGCATCCAGACGCTGGCTGAGTTTGCCGGCATCCGGGCTGTACCCGGCGAGCAGGCCGGCGGGGCTGATGATGCTCACGGCGGTCTGGCCGTCGTAGAGCTTTTTGCTCGCGCCCTGGCTGATCGCTTGCAGGCTGTTGAGGTTGATGTCGACCGACAGCGAGGCGATGACTTTGCCGTTGACCATCAACGGGAAGACGATGCTGGTCATCAGCACCTTCTGTCCGTCGATCACATAGAAGTACGGTTCGATCACGCATGGCTTGAGTGTGGTGCGCGGGCAGGTGAACCAGGCGTTGGCCGCTTGACCGCTGGGGCCGGTGCTGGTGTCGGCCATGTCGCTTTCCGGCAGGGCCATCGAGGTGACTTTTCCCGGGGTCGGTTGCGACCAGTACAGGGCGAAACGGCCCTTGTCGTTGCTGCCGAGTTCAGCCTGACCGGCAAACAGTTCGTCCTTGCCGTCCAGCGCGTTGGCTTCGAATACCAGCGACAGGCCGAGCAGGTCAGGGTTGGCTTGCAGCGCGGATTTGACCTGACGGGTCATGTCTTCGCGCAGGTCGAAGGCATCGAGGAAACGCTTCTCGGCCTGCTCGCGCAGAAACAGTACCTGCCGCGAGAAACCGTGACCGTACTGATAGGCGTCCATGAACTGCTGGCGAATGCCGGCCGCCTGCACTTCCCCTTGCGATTCGATGCGCGCCTGCGCCGACTCGGTGAGCATTTCCATGCTCGAAGCTTTCACCAGTTCAGAACTGTGCTCCATGCGATACAGCGAAAGACCTACCAACAGGGTCACGATACCGGCCAGGCAGAGGCCGGCGAGCAGGGTGATTTTCCATTGGATGGAAAGTTGTCTGAGCGACATGGAGACGTCCTTATTCGATAAATATCTGAGACTTTGCACTGTAACGGCCGCGTTTCGGCTTTCTTTATCGTTGAAACACAATATGGCGGATTGACGCACCCGGGAGCGCTCGCTTTGACACCGCCGCCACTCTGCGGCACAGTGCGCGCCCTTCTAATAAGACCCTCTTTGCAAATCCGCCGGTTAAGCTTTGGCGGACTCATTCTGTCTGGCGGTCGGTTTTCCACCGCAGTGTTTTTCGAGGAAGTGAAATGAATGCAGTCATAGCGGCGGTCGGCGTCATGCTGGTGCTCAGCCTGTCCCGCGTGCATGTGGTGATCGCTCTGATCGTTGGCGCGCTGGTCGGCGGCCTGACCGGTGGTCTGGGCATCGACGCCACGCTCAAGGCGTTCAACAGCGGCTTGGGCGGCGGCGCGACCGTGGCGTTGTCCTACGCCTTGCTCGGCGCTTTCGCCGTGGCGATTGCCAAGTCCGGCCTGGCTCATGCGCTGGCCGACAAGGCGCTGGCAATGGTCGATCGCCAGCACTCGACCGGCGGTGGCAGCGTCAAATGGCTGCTGATTGGCCTGTTGTGGGTGGTGGCGATTGCCTCGCAGAACATTCTGCCGATCCACATTGCGTTCATTCCGCTGCTGGTGCCGCCGCTTCTTTATGTACTGACCAAGCTGCAACTCGACCGCCGCTTGATCGCCTGTGTCATGACATTCGGTCTGATCACGCCGTACATGTTCCTGCCAGTGGGCTTCGGCAACATCTTCCTCAATGAAATCCTGCTGGCCAACGTTGCCCGTAGCGGTGTCGACATCAGCGGTATCAATGTCACCCACGCCATGGGCATTCCGGCGCTGGGTATGGTCTTCGGCCTGGCGATGGCGTTCATCACCTATCGCAAGCGGCGCGTATACGACCTGGCGAAGATCGAGCAGGTCGAGCAAGTGGCGGTGCAGTACAACCCGCTGAGCCTGATGATTGCCGGTGTGGCGATTGCTGCTGCGTTCATCGTGCAACTGCTGCTGGACTCGATGATTATCGGGGCGCTGGTCGGTTTCCTGATCTTCTCGGTGTCGGGCATTGTGAAATGGCGCGAGACCGATGACCTCTTCACCGAGGGCATGAAGATGATGGCGATGATCGGCTTCATCATGATCGCCGCGTCCGGGTTTGCCGAGGTGATGAAGGCCACCGGTGAGGTGCAGACCCTGGTCGAGTCGTCGGCGTCGTGGATCAATCACAGCAAAGGCGTCGGCGCGTTGCTGATGCTGCTGGTCGGGTTGCTGGTAACCATGGGCATCGGTTCGTCGTTTTCCACGGTGCCGATTCTGGCGGCGATTTTCGTGCCGCTGTGCGTGCAACTGGGCTTCAGCCCAATCGCCATTGTCTGCATCGTCGGTACCGCCGGTGCGTTGGGCGACGCCGGTTCGCCAGCGTCGGATTCGACCCTCGGCCCGACCTCCGGCCTGAACATCGACGGCCAGCATCACCATATCTGGGACACCGTCGTGCCAACATTCCTGCACTACAACCTGCCGTTGCTGGCGTTTGGCTGGGTGGCCGCGATGGTCCTCTGAACCCCGCCGATCTTCTGTGGGAGCGAGCTTGCTCGCGAAAGCGGTGTATCAGCGACTTGATGGTTGACTGACACGACGCCTTCGCGAGCAAGCTCGCTCCCACAGGGGAATGGGGCCTTTGCTCAACTTTTGTAATGACGTGCCGTTAAAGCCTTTAACCACGCCAATAAAACCAAAAGAGTGAGCTCCCACAATGCGCCTGAGCCTCAAGGCTAAAGTCCTCTCCCTCGCCGTTCTCCCGGTGTTGCTCTTTGCCCTGGTCATCAGCCTGACCACGCTGTTCATCCTCCAGGAGCAAGCGCACAAAGAGGTCGACCAGACCCGCGAGCGTCTGCTCGGCGATGCCAAAGCCACTCTGCAAAGCTACGTCGCCGTGGCCATGACCACGATCAAGCCGCTGTACGACGCGGCCGCGCCGGGTGACGTTGAGGCGCGGGCGCAGGCGATCAAATTGCTCTCGGGCATTCGCTACGGCAAGGACGGCTACTTCTTCGGCTACGACTCCGAGACCGTGCGCCTGTTCAAGGCCAACGACCCCGAAGGCGTGGGCAAAAGTTTCAAGGACAACCGCGACCCGAACGGCGTCTACGTCAATCGTGGTCTGGTGAGTGTGGCGAAGGACGGCACCCACTATCTGCAATACAGCTCGCCACTGCCGGGCAACGCCAACGTGCTGGTGCCAAAGCTCGGTTACACCGAATACCTGGCGAAGTGGGACATGGCGGTCGGTACGTCGGTCAACCTCGACGGCATCGAAGCGCAAGTGGCGCTGGTCGAAGCGCAGGTGCAGGAACGTATGCAAGGCGTGGTGCTGAGCATCGTCGGCGTCGCGGTGGTGGTGCTGTTGGTCATCGCGGCGGCGGGGATGCTGTTGGCCAATACCATTTTGCGTCCGTTGACCCTGATGAAAGCCAACCTCGACGACATTGCAGCGGGTGAGGGCGACCTTACGCGTCGCCTGAACATCACCAGCCAGGATGAACTTGGCGAACTGGCGGGCTCGTTCAACCGTTTCGTCGACAAGATTCATGGCCTGGTGCGGCAGATCACCGAGATGACCACGCAACTGACCGGTCTGGTGACGCAAGTGTCCGATCAGGCCCAGCGTTCGGATCAGGCGATGGAGCGTCAGCGCCACGAGACCGATCAGGTTGCCACGGCGATCAACGAGATGTCTGCCGCCGCGCAGGAAGTGGCCAAAAGCGCACAGAACGCCGCCGTCGCCGCTCAGCAGACCGACGAAGAAGGCCAGAGCGCCAAACGCGTGGTGGCCGGCAGCATCAAGCAGATTCATGCGCTGGTCGATGACATCCGCAGCAGCGGCGTGTCGCTGGACAGCCTGCAGCAAGACGTGACGTCGATTGTCGGCGTGCTCGGGGTGATTCGTTCGATCGCCGAGCAGACCAACCTGCTGGCGCTCAACGCCGCAATTGAAGCGGCGCGGGCCGGTGAGGCCGGACGTGGTTTTGCCGTGGTGGCGGATGAGGTGCGGGCGCTGGCCAGCCGTACGCAGATCAGCACGCAGGAAATTCAGGGGATGATCGATCGTTTGCAGGCGGGTACGCAGCAAGCGGTTGAAGCCATGCGTCGTTCCAGTGAGGCGGGCGACGGCACTTCACAGCAGGCCAATCAGGCCGGGGCTTCGCTGGATGCCATGGCCGAGTTGATCGCGACGATCAACTCGATGAACGCGCAGATTGCCAGTGCGGCGGAAGAGCAGACGGCGGTGGCGGAGGAGATCAACCGCAGCGTGCATCAGATTGCGGTGGCGGTGGACAGCGTGGCCGATGAGACGCAGTTGGGTGCGCAGACTTCGCGTAGTTTGGCGGAGCTGGGGCAGCGACTGGGCAAACTCGTGGGCCAGTTCCGTATTTGACCGCTTGAAAAGCCCCTCACCCTAACCCTCCCGAAACGTCGGACCGCCCATAGGGAGAGGGGACTGACCGAGTTGTCTTGCGCCATACATCGACCTGAGAAATCGAGTCGATTATGGATTCACAGCAGAGATTTCAGGTCGGTGCATACCTGCAATATCCCCCAATCAGTTCCCTCTCCCTCCGGGAGAGGGCTAGGGTGAGGGGCTCTTGATCTTCACGCATATCAAGGCCTGTCCCAGTAAGGCACTTCACCAAAACATTCGACAAAGAAATCAATCACCGTCCGCACCTTCACCGACAACCTGCGGCTCCCCGGCCACAACACCGCAATCTGCTGCGGCTCCAGGCTGTTCGACACCTGATAGTCCCGCAGCACCGGCACCAGCGTGCCGTCGCGCACCGCTTCACCAATCAGCCATGACGGAAACATCACCAGCCCCAGGCCTTGCTCGGCGGCTTGGGTGAGGGTGTCGGCGTGGTTGCCGGTGATCGGGCCTTTCACCGAGTACGGCGTCCAGTCTTCGCCATCGCGGCGGAAAAACCAGCGCTGCTGGCCGGCCGCGCCTTTGTAGGCGAGGCAATGGTGTTGCGCGAGATCTTCGGGTTTTTGCGGTGTGCCGTGGCGTTTGAGATACGCCGGGCTGGCCGCGACCTGAAAGCGGTGCGGCGCCAGAATCCGTGCCTGCATGCTCGAATCGTGCAGCGGGCCGATGCGGAACAACAGGTCGGCGCCTTCCTGCAACGGGTCGACGTAATGGTCGGTCTGCTGGATATCCAGTTGCAGCTTCGGATATCGCGCGCACAACTTCCCCAACCACGGCGTCAGATGGCGCTGACCGAATACTACCGGGGCGTTGATGCGCACCAGGCCGGTGGGTTCGCTTTGCTGTTCCTGCAGCGCCTGTTCGGCTTCCTCCAGTTGCACCAGCACCAGCCGCGCATGGTGACCGAGCATGCGCCCGGCTTCGGTTGGCGTCACGGCGCGGGTGTGGCGGTAGAGCAATTGCTGATTGAGCGCCTGCTCCATCAACTGGATCTGCCGGGAAATCGAGGAGGGCGCCACGCCTTCACGGCGAGCCACCTCGGAGAAACTGCCATGGTCGAGCACGGCCACAAACAACCGCAGTGCCTTGAATCCGAGTTCGTTGAGACCGTGCATGGATCATCCTGCTGTGCGAATTACGCAAAAGTGTTGTCCGGATGCTCCCATTTATCGCACAACGGCGCCAGCCGATAATCCGCGCCATCGTTTACTTGAGTGGAATGTTGTTTATGCAGACGTTGGATGAGGTGAGCGTCAGCGCACCGGCGACGAAATCGGGGCTGCGCTTGTTGCTGCTGCCATTGGTGATTATCGCGGGCATGGGGTTGTCGGTGGAGGCGGGGTTGCTCGGGCCCTTGGGTGTGCAGGTCGGGCATCTGTGGGCGACTTTGAGCATCTTTGGCGTCGGCTCGGCGATTCTGTTTTTACTGCTGTTGTTCGCCGGTCCGCAAAAAGGCCCGGCACTGACGGATCTGCCGCGCTGGCAGTTGATTGGCGGTTTTCTGGGGCCGATGTATGTAGTGGTGCTGACGTTGGCGACGCCGCATATCGGCATTGCCATGACCATGATCGCGATTCTGTCCGGGCAGGTTGGCAAGAGTGTGTTGATCGACCATTTCGGCTGGTTCGGCGCGACGCGCAAGAAGGTCAATGCTGAGCGGTGGCTGGCGTTGGGGTTGATTGTGGCGGCACTTGTTTTGATTGCGCGGGGGTGAGTGATGAGTCTGGTTATTTTGTTGGCGGTGGTGGTGTTGGCCGGTGCGGTGTTGAGTGTACAGGCGGCGATCAATGGGCGTTTGGGTGAGAGCGTCGGGGTGTTGCGCAGTAGTTTGCTGACATTCGTTGTCGGTGCGGTGTCGACCGGGTTGTTGATTTTGTTTTTTGAGCCGGCACATGCGGTGAGTCTTTTGGATGTGCCGAAGTGGCAGTTGACCGGGGCGCTGTTTGGTGTGGTCTACATGATGGTGATGGTTGGGGCGGTGCCGGTGGTGGGGACGGCTGTGGCGACGGTGGCGGTGATTGTCGGGCAGTTGGGCATGGGGATGTTGATTGATAATTTTGGCTGGCTGGGGAATCCGGCGATTGAGCTTTCTTCCAGTCGGATTTTGGCGATGGGGTGTTTGGGGTTGGCTTTGGTGTTTATGTATAGGAGCAGTTCGCGTCGGGTTGGGTGAGTTGGGTACATATCCATTGCTGCGGTAACGGCTGATTAGGGTTTCGCCCTTACGGCGACTCACTTTTTTTACAAACGCCTAAAAAAAAGTAAGCAAAAAAACGCTTGCTCCTACGTGCGGCCCGCTCGCTGGGGCTCGGGGTTCCTTCGCTGCGGGATCGATCCGGGCGCAGCGTCTCCGGTTTGCTTCGCTGCACCTACTCCCGCTGTGTTTGGCTGCGCCAAACGGTCGCTGCGCTCCCACGCCCGGATCAATCCCTCCACTCAGCCTTCCGACGTCGCTTTACAGATCAAAAGCTGCAGCCGAGCTAACGCTCATCCTGTTGAGTGGTGAGGAGCAACAGCGTGTTCGGCTTTGGATTGGTGTTGGATTCACCCCTCACCCCAGCCCTCTCCCGAGGGAGAGGGAGCCGATTTGTGGGCTTTTCAAAATCTGAGTTCGACTCGGTATTTCACTTCGATGTAGCTCTCCCAAACATCTCAGTCAGTCCCCTCTTTCTCGGAGGGTGAGAGGCTGATTTGTTTGCTTTTTAGAGCCTGAGTTCAGCGCGGTATCGCACGTCGGCGTAGCTCGCCCAATCACCTCGATTAGTCCCCTTTTCCTCATGGCGAGGGGCTGATTTTTTTGCTTTTTAGAGCCTGAGTTCAACGTGGTATCGCACATCGGCGTAGCTCTCCCAAACACCTCAATCAGTCCCCTCTCCCTCTGGGAGAGGGCTAGGGTGAGGGGCTCTTGATCTGGTTCTTGATCTTGCTTCGGCTTTTGATCTTTTGCCCCATCGGCAGGCCGAGCGGAGGTGTTCATCCGGGGGTTAGGCGCGCAGCGCCGTGCGGCGTAGCCGCATACATCGAGAGGAGGTGCAGCGAAGCCAACCGTAGGCGATGCCCCCGGATGGACACCGTAGCGAGGGAACACTGAGCCTCAGCGAAGTGCCGTACGCCAGGGGCAAAGCCTTTTGCTTACTTTTCGGCGTCTGGAAAAGTGAGTCGCTGTAAGAGCGAAACCGCCAGCGGCAACACCCGCAGCAACGGATATGCCCCCAATCCCAAACAAAATCAAAAGATCGCAGCCTGCCGCAGCTCCTACACTGGGTATTACGGCTTGCCCTTCAAGCCCCAGACAACCACCACCCAAGGAGTCTGTCCCATGCCTGATAAAACCTGTGACTGCCCTAAATGCAATTGCAAGCTCGGCGAGCATCCGGTCGTGCGTCATGGCAAGCATTTTTGCTGCGAGGCTTGCGCCCATCATCATGAGAACGGTGCGGAATGCTCTACCAAGGGCTGTAAATGCGCCCACGGATGACGAACGACGCATAAAAAAGTGGAGCCTAATCAGGCTCCACTTCCAGTTTCAGACTTTCATCGTCCATTCGTTCGGTATGCCGCACCGTACCTTGCAGCCGCCGGCCTTCAACCCTGACCACCACGGTTTTCGCCTGGTCAAGATCCTCCGGCAGCGGTGCCGGCACTCGCACGGCAAAGCGATACGGATCATCTACGACCGCCTCCAGCCCAACGCGGCAATCCACGCTTTTGGTGATACGCCCGAACAACGTATCAAGGCCATAGTCCAGATGCGCCGGGCTGTTGATGTTGGTCATGGTGCATTCCCCCGAATGATGCCGATCACCAGGCTGAGCTTAGCTGGTCGGTCGCCACACGACGTTTTCCACGCCGAATTTTTCTGCCATCGGCTTGCTGGTCTTCTGCACCTTCTCACGGCCAAAGCGCGGGATGCGACCGACGCCGGCGTCGCAGCTCGCCCAGTGCCACGCCTCGACATTGTCCATCTTGTCCGAGCGGATAATGAAGGACTTGGGCGTGCCGTGGAGGGTGTATTCGATGACATAGAGTTTTGCGTTGTTCATAAAGCCCGTATTCCTCCCTGTAGTATTAGAGGGATCGCGGCGCACCGGGAAAATTCATTCGGATTGTCCGACGGTCTCTATCGTTGGCGACGCCGTGGCGCACTGGTTACCATGGTTTCCCCGCCAACCCCAATGAATGCTCGCCATGGCCCTTGCCGCACCGCCCGATCTCAGCGATACCGATGTGCCCGTGCAACCGCTGGCACGCACGTATCCGCGCGGCTTGTTTATCGAGCCGCACGAGCATGTCTGGGGGCAGTTGCTGTATGCGATGAGCGGGGTGATGTGGGTCGAGACCCCGCACGAAGCGCTGGTGGTGCCGCCGCAGCGCGCGGTGTGGTTGCCGCCGGGGGTGCCGCACGGGATTCGGGTGGTGTCGGATTTGCAGATGCGCAATATCTACCTGCGTCCGGCGCTGGCGGCGACGCTGGATCAGACGGTGCAGGTGATCGAAGTCGGTGGTTTGCTGCGCGAGTTGATTGTCGGGCTGGTGGAGCAGGGCGACAGTGGTGAACCGGCCTACTACGAGGCGTTGGTCGGGCTGGCCTTGCTGGAACTCAAACGCGCCAGGCGTTCACAGCTGAAGATCCCGATGCCGGATGATTCCGATCGGCGTTTGATGAACCTGTGCCAGGCGGTAATGGCAGCGCCGTCGCTGGAGATTCCGTTCGAGCAGCACGCGGCAAATGCCGGGGCCAGCGTGCGCACGTTGGCGCGGTTGTTCAAGGACAGCCTCGGCATGGGCTTCGCCGAGTGGCGGCGGCAGGTGCAGTTGGCGACGGCGGTGGCGGAACTGATTCAGGGCGTGGCGGTGAGTGTGATTGCCCGGGAGCTCGGCTATTCACCCAGTAGTTTCAGCGACATGTTTCGCCGCGAACTTGGCGTGGCGCCCTCACAATTTGCAGTGGAACACGATTAACCAAACCTGCATAAATCCAATGTGGGAGCGAGCCTGCTCGCGAATGCGGTGGATCAGTTGACTCATCCTTCACTGACACACCGCTTTCGCGAGCAGGCTCGCTCCCACAGGGTTCTGTGGTGTGCATCCGATACTTGTCCGAAATTCAGAAGTCCTTGGCCGATGCTGTCCCCGCCGGTTCCCTAAACTCTGCCCATTCCCTTCAAACGGCGGAGTTCCTCCCCATGAACTACCTGATTTCACTGGCCATTGGTCTGGGCGTCGGCCTGCTGTATGGCGCGCTGGATTTCCGTTCCCCGGCGCCACCGGCCATCGCACTGGTCGGTTTGCTCGGCATGCTTGCCGGTGAACAGTTATGGCCGATGGGCCGGCAACTGGTGACGGGCTGGCTGTCCTGAACTCTTTTTCTCCTTCGGTGGATGTCCCCATGAAAGCACTGCAATTCGATAAAACCGGCGATCTGTCTTCCCTGCGCTACGTCGAGGTGTCGACTCCGGTACCCAGCGCTGACGAAGTGCTGGTGCAGATCAAGGCTGCCGGCCTGAATCCCAGTGATGTGAAAAACGTCCTGGGTCGTTTCCCCTACACCACGCTGCCACGGATTCCCGGTCGGGATTTTGCCGGTGTCGTTGTCGAAGGCCCGCAGGCCTTGATCGGTCAGGAAGTCTGGGGCACTGGCCGTGAGCTGGGCTTTTTTGCCGACGGCTCCCATGCGCAGTTCGTCAAACTGTCGACCAATGGCGTGGCGCACAAACCTTCGCATCTGAGTTTCACCCAAGCCGCCAGCCTCGGCGTGCCGTACACGACGGCGTGGGATGCGCTGGAACGCAGTCTGGTAACGGCTGAAACACGTTTGCTGGTGATCGGTGGCGGTGCGGTGGCCTCGGCGGCATTGGCCCTGGCGAAAGTGCGTGGTGCGCAGTTGCTGGCAGCGGCGCGCCGCCCGGAGCAGGTGGCGGAGTTACAGGCGCAGGGTTATCAGACGATCCAGCTGGATAAACCCGAAGACCTCGGCGCGCAGGTCAACGCGGTGTATCGCGGCGGCGCCGATGTGATTTTCGACACCACCGGTTTCTGGCTCCCGGCGTCGGTGGCGGCATTGGCCACCTTCGGCCGGATCGCGATCATCGCCGCGCCGGTGGATGGGCACGTGCAACTGCCGGCACTGGCGTTGTATCGCAAAGGCGGGTCGGTGGTCGGGATCAATTCGTTGTTGTATGGCGTTGAAGCGTGTGCGGCGATGCTCGAGCAGTTCGGGCGGTTCTTTGATGAAGGCTTGCTGCCGTTGCCGCAAGGGTTGGTCGAAGCGCCGTTGGCCGAAGGCCTGGCGCGCTACGCCGATGTGAATCAGGGCAGCGGTGACAAGGTCATCCTCATCCCCTGAAACACCGCAAACCCGTGTAGGAGTGAGCTTGCTCGCGATCGCGGTGTATCAGTCACCCATGTATCAACTGACACACCGCGATCGCGAGCAGGCTCACTCCTACAGTAGATCGGTGTCGGGCTCAGGATTGCGGGACACCGTTTTCCCACGCCGACCAGTTTTTCAGGATGTCCTGCACCAGCGGATTCCCCGCGCGATAGAGGTTCTCCAGCGCCGGCACGAAGCCGCCCTGATCGGCGTACTTGAGCAGGTTGTTCACTTCACTGCCGCCCGGCTCTGGACGATCAAAATCGGAGCCGGCACGCACCACGGCCAGACGTTGTACGTCGACCAGACCTTCGCGACTGGCACGCAGCAAGGCCTCATAGGTGGAGTTGTCTTCCTGCTGCGTCGTGCAGTATTCGCCCTTGTTATCGGTCAACAACTTGGTCCAGACCTCGGCCCGTTCGCTCAAGCGCGTGCCGGAGAACCAGGTGTTTCCGGCCAGTGTGTCGCAACGGGTCACCACCGGTGGTTGATTGGCCGGGGCCGACGGGTATTTCAGGCGCCACGCGGCGGATTCCCTGTTTTCGCTCAGCTCGACCTTGTGGCTGAGGGCGAATGCCTTGGCCTGCAGTTTCGGGTTGAGTTCAAAGACTTCGGTCTTGTAGTCCAACGGTGGTTTTTCGTTCGGGCCTTGGGTGTTGATGCCCAGGTAGCCGGTTGGCCAACTCGACGGCGCATCGCGCGAATCGATCTCCCATTGCGTGCCGAATTCCACCAGATAATGCGCCCACGCGGCGGTGCCGATAGTCCCGTGTTTCGGGCTGATGCCGGCGATACCGGCGATCAGGAAGTAACTTTTGCGCAGGTCGAATTTCGGCGACAAGGCCAAGGCCAGGGTCGAGGCGGCGGCGTTGGTCTGGCCCATGCCGGTGGTCAGCAGGCACACCTGCTGCGTGTTGCAGCGGATGCTCGGGTACTCGGCGGACAGGCCCGGCACGCGGATTTCCTGCTTCAGCTCCAGGCGATCGATCCAATGCTGCGCCTCGGGGGCGAACATGGTGATCAGCACGACTTTCGGCTGCATCGGTGCTTCGGCGGCCCACGCGGTGGAGGAGAGCAGGGCCGCACCGGCCAGGGTCAAACGCATCATTGCTTGCATGGAAAACTCCTTGATTCAGAACTGATAACCGACGCCGGCGTAGTAACCCCAGCCGTTGGAACGTGCGCGGAAGTTGCCGTCGCCAAAATTCAGCTCGCTGCCGTCTTCCCAGTTGCCGCCGTTGTGGAAATAACGGCCGACCAGGGTGAAGCGCAAGTGAGTGAACGAGTAGAGCAAGACGTTGGTCGCCACTGTTGCGTTGGCCGTGCGCGCAGGGTTGTCCTTGTGGATGTCCGAGCCGAAATCGAAGTTGGTGAAACCGATGTAGGTCAGCGACGCGCCGTTGCTGAATTTGTCGATCGGCACGATGTACTTCAGTTGCGCGCGATAGCCGTCCCACGAATATTCGTTGCTCGCGCCGTAGTTTTCCCACTGATAGCGACCGTAGAGGTTGGCCGACAGATTGACCCGCGAATGGGTGTCGATGTCGGTACCGAAACCGCTGTAGAGGGTGTTGGCGCGGTTCTCTTTACGGCTGCCGTGGTCGTAGATCCAGTCGAACGCCACATACCATTCCTTGAACGGGCCGATGGCCAGGCTGCGGCCGGCGAGGTAGTCGATGGAAATGCGCGGTTCGTGCTCCATAAACACTGGTGAGCCGTGATCCCACACGCCTTTGTCGTGGCTGTTGCCGATGTTGAAGATCTTCGGAATGTCGATGTAGCCGTATAACTCGAACGGGCCTTTGCGGCCGAAGTACTCGTATTCCAGATAGATGTCGTCGGCCGGTTGCGGGCCGAAGCTGATGTCCTTGCTGCCGATCAACATCAGGTCCTGGTTGTACCAGTCCGACAGGTACGCGCCTTGTTTCGGCGGGCTGGCTTCGGGGCTGAGGGCTTCGCCCTGGGCGGATTCTTCCTTGGCGACCGGTTGCGCCAGAGCGCTGGGGCTGAGAAGTCCGGTAACGCCGGTCAGTAGCAGGGAAACAGCGAGCGTGCACGGGAAAGGTGCGCGAAAAGGGCATGCGATGGGCATTCAAAGTCCTTTTTTTGCGGATCAGGGCCCGGATTCCGTGGGCTTGTACGGTTTTGTTACGAAAACGCTGGAATTGCCATTGCGCAAACGTTTGCACAAGACGTACCAAAATCTTCAACAAGCTGAAAAACAGATCGTTTTGCTGCATTTCCTGCTTGATCGGTCAGACGCGGTTTTGCGCACCCTGCAGGTCCTTGTGGGAGCGAGCTTGCTCGCGAAGGCGGGGGGCGGAAAAGTATCCGCAAGCTGACACGACGCCTTCGCGAGCAAGCTCGCTCCCACCGTTTTGAATCTCGTCGAGGCTAATAGCTGCGTGGTTGAAACGCTGATTCCAGAGGCCTCTAGCACCAAAGTATTAATGCCATTTAACCAATGCCCCATCGCAGGGCGTCGACTAGCGTGTGTCAGGAATAGAACGGTTTTGTAATGACCGTCGCAGTCTTGATTCGCGTGTCGAATAAGCCCGCTGCTTGTGCACGCCGCTCAAGGAAGAAATTGGCCACGACAAGGAGTAGCCCGTGGAAGCAAGGTTTGGTGTCGCCCTCGTTTCGCGTTTTTCCCCTCTTTCCCTTGCTGTGCACCTCAGCGTCGCCGGGCTGTTGTTCGGCGGGGTCAGCGCACCTGCGCTGGCCACGTGCTCCACGGCAGGTTCCACCGTGACCTGCACCGGCGTGCCGAGTCTGCCGCTGTTTCTCAATAACTTTTCCAGTGCCACCAGCGGTTTGACGGTCAACGTCAACAGCGGCGCGCAGATGAACGCGACCCTCGGCGGCCATGTGATGGACCTGACCGGGGTGAACATCTCCCTGAACAACTCCGGCACCCTCGACCCGGCGCTACTGGGCCTGGTCTCGGTGTTGAGTGGCGGCGCATTCATTGGCACCGGTGCGACCAGTACGGTCAGTGTGCTCAACAATGCCAGCGGGATCATTCGCGGCACGGGCATGTTGCTCGGGCTCAACCTGACCAGCATCGACGGCCTGGCCCTTTCGGTTAACAACGCGGCAACCGGCACCACCAGCATCACCAACAACGGCACCATCACCTCGACCGGACTCTCGATCGGCGGCATCACCTTGGCGGATACCCCGGTGGTCGGCGTCTACGGCGGTTCGCAGGTCAACATGACCAACAGCAGCACCGGTGTGATCAACGGCCGGATCGCGTTCGAAACGTCGGCGGCGGGCAATACCTTCACCAACGCTGGTGCGATTACCGGCGGTGTGTCGATGGGTGCGGCGAGCACTAACACCTTCACCGCAGTGACCGGCTCTTCGGTGCAGGTTGGTGACGGCGTGCAGGTCAGCGTCGGCCTCGGCGGACTGATCGGCATCAACCTGACCTTTGCGCCAACCGGCACGGTCGATGGCGGTGCGGGCGGCACCAACAGCCTGATCCTGCAAAACCCGGCTGGCGTCGGCGGCGGTATCACCGGGACTGGCACGGCATCGAGCGCCACCTACATCAACTTCAACAACCTGACCCTCAACAGCGGCACCTGGACCTTGCAGGGGCCATTGGTCAGCGGCGCGACCACGCTCAACGGTGGTGTTGCCCAGTTCAATAACAACGCCACGTTCGGCAGCGGCGTGATCACCTCCAACGGCGGGATTCTGCAGGCCAGCAATGCCGGGTTGAATATCAGCAATCTGATTTCCCTCGGCGCGGGTGGCGTGACCGTGCAAGGCACTAACGCCACCACCCTGAGCGGCGTCATTTCCGGCAGCGGTGGCCTGTCCAAGGTCGGCTCCGGGCAACTGAGCCTCAGCGCTGCCAACACCTACCTGGGCAATACCACGCTCAATGGCGGCACCGTACAGTTGGGCAACAACCTGGCGCTGAGCACCGGCACCCTCAACGTCACCGGCGCGACAACATTGAGCGCACCGGGCACGATCAGCCTGGCCAACGCCATCAGCCTCGGCGGCACCCTGACGGCAGGCGGCACCGGAGCACTGACCCTCGGCGGTTTGATCAGCGGCAGCAGCGGCCTGACCAAAACCGGCAGCGGTAGCCTGACCGTCAGCGGTGCCAATACCGGTTTCACCGGCACCACCACCCTCAGCGCCGGTAGCCTGTTGGTGACCAACAATGATTCGCTGGGCAGTGGCGCGCTGAATACCGCCGCCGGTACCAGTCTGGACAGTACCGCCAACGTCACTCTGGCCAATAACATCGGTATGACCGGTGCGCTCAACGTGCTCGGCAGCAATGCCCTGACACTCGGCGGCGTGTTGTCTGGCACTGGCGGGATTACCAAATCCGGCAGCGCCGGCCTGACCTTGAGCGGCAACAACACCAACAGCGGCAACACGCTGCTCAATGCCGGCAGCCTGTTCGTTGGCAGCAACACCGCGCTGGGGACTGGCGCACTGAATGCGGCGGCGGGTACCACGCTGGATGCGACTGCCGCAGTGACATTGGCCAACGCCGTTGCGCTGGCGGGCGGGGTGACCATCGGCGGCACTCAGGCATTGGGCCTGAGCGGCGTTGTCAGCGGCGTCGGCAGTTTGATCAAGAATGGCACGGCGGATCTGACCCTCAGCGGCAACAACACCTTCTCCGGCGGCACTGCGCTCAATGCCGGTACGCTGATTGTCGGTTCCAATACGGCGCTGGGTACCGGTGCCCTGACCACAGCGGCAGGCACCAAACTCGACGCTAGCACCACGGCCGCGTTGACCAATGCGGTGACCCTTGGCGGTGATCTGGAAGTGCGTGGCAGTGCTGACCTGACCCTCGGTGGTGTGATCAGCGGCAGTGGCGGGTTGACCAAGCGCGGTTTTGCCAACCTGACTCTCAACGGTGCCAACACTTATCTCGGCGGTACCACGCTGGCCGCCGGCACGCTCACTGTGGGCAACGCGGCCGCGTTGGGCAGCGGTGCATTGAACGTCATCGATGTCTCAGCGCTGGACAGCAACACCGCTGTCAACCTGAGCAACAACATCAACCTCAACAGCAGTACTCTGAGCCTCGGCGGCAGCAGCGGTCTGACCCTCTCCGGTGTCATCAACGGCGCCGGTCAACTGATCAAGAACGGCGCCGCCAACCTGACCCTCGATGGGGTAAACACGTTCGCTGGCGGGACCACGTTGAACGCCGGTAGCTTGACTGTCGGTAACGCTGCGGCGCTGGGCACTGGCGCACTGACTGTCGCCGGGGCCAGTACCCTCAACAGCAGCACGGCGGTGACCCTGAACAACGCAATCACCCTCAACGCCAACCTCACCGCCGGCGGCGCCAATGCGCTGACCCTTGGCGGGGTGATCAGTGGCGGCAGTGGTTTAATCAAGACCGGCGCATCCAGCCTGACCCTCAACGGCAACAACACCTACACCGGCACCACCGCCCTGAACGCCGGTTCGCTGATTGTCGGCTCCAATACCGCCCTCGGCACTGGCACACTGAATGCCTCGAACGGCACCACTCTGGATGCCAGCACTGCGGCAACGCTGGCAAACAACGTTAACCTCGGCGGCACTCTGACCCTGGGTGGCTCCAATGCGCTGACCCTCGGCGGCGTGGTCGCGGGTATCGGTGGACTGACCAAGAACGGCGCTGCCGATCTGACCCTCAACGGCGCCAACACTTATTTTGGCAACACCGCGTTGAACACCGGCAAACTGACCGTCGGCAGCAACACCGCGCTGGGTTCCGGCACGTTGAACGCGGCGGCCAACACCACGCTGGACGCCAACACGGCGGTCAGCCTGAACAATGCCGTGGCACTCGCCGGTGCCTTGAATATCGGCGGCACGGCGGATATGACCCTGACCGGTCTGGTCAGCGGCGCCGGCAGTCTGGTGAAAGACGGCGCGGCCAATCTGATTCTCAACGCCGCCAACAACTACCTCGGCGGCACCACGCTGAACGCCGGTACGTTGACCGTCGGCAACAGTTCGGCACTGGGGTCCGGTGCGCTGACCGTCGCTGGCGCCGCAACGCTGGACAGCAATTCGCCGCTGGTCAGCCTCAACAACGCCGTCGCCCTGAATGCCGCGCTGACCGTGGGCGGTACGCAGAACCTCACCCTCGGCGGCGTCACCAGCGGCACTGGCCAGTTGATCAAGGACGGCGCGGCCAATCTCACCCTCAATGGCAACAACACCTTCAGCGGCGGCACCACGCTCAACGCCGGTACGCTGACATTGGGCAATGCCAACGGCCTGGGCAGCGGTGCATTGGTCGTCGGCGGCGCGGCGACGCTGGATAACAGCGCCTCGTTCGGCATTGGCAACGCGATCACTTTGAACGCCGGGCTGACGGTTGCCGGCAACAACGATTTGAGCCTGAACGGCATCATCGACGGCGCCGGCAGCCTGACCAAAAACGGCCTGTCGGATCTGACCCTCGCCGGCAACAACACTTTTACCGGCGCGCTGAATATCGTCTCGGGCAGCGTCACCACGCTCAATACCAACGCGTTGGGTAACACCTCCGGGGTCAACATCAGTGCCGGTGCCGGGCTGAATCTGGGCAGTGACGCCAGCCTCGGCGCGCTGAGCGGCAGCGGCAGCGTGCAACTGACCGGCAGCAACACCCTGACCGTCGGCAGCGGCAACGTCACCAGTACGTTTGACGGTGACCTCAGTGGCAGCGGCGGTCTGGTCAAAGTCGGCACCGGCACCTTGAACCTCACCGGGATCAGCGGCATCACCGGCAACACTGCGATCAATGGCGGCACCGTTGATCTCAGCGGTTCGCTGGGCAGTGCTCAACTCAACGTCAATACCGGCGGCACCCTGACCGGTACCGGCTCGGCGCTCGGTGCGGTAAACATCAACAACGGTGGGCATCTCGCGTTGTCGTCGGGCAACACCTTGTCGGCGGGCGCTCTGACTCTCGGCGCCGGCAGTAACGTTGATGTGGCTCTGGGCACACCGTCGACCTCATCGCTGATGAATGTCGGTGGCAACCTGACGCTCGACGGCAATCTCAATGTCACCGATGCCGGCGGCTTCGGCGTCGGTGTGTATCGCTTGTTCAACTACACCGGCAGCCTGACCAACCTCGGTCTGGACGTGGCCAGCGTGCCGGTCGGCTACGGCCTCGGCGATCTGCTGGTGCAAACCGGCGTGGCCAATCAGATCAACATTCAAGTCTCGGCGCCGAACAGCAACATCCGTTACTGGGACGGCAGCCAGACCATTGCCAACGGCATCGTCGATGGCGGTAGCGGTACGTGGAACGCGGTCGGCACCAACTGGACCGATGCCAACGGTCTGGTCAACCAGCCGTGGGCCGGCGACTTCGCGGTGTTCCAAGGCAGCGCTGGCACCGTGACGGTGAACGGCACGCAAGCGTTTACCGGCCTGCAGTTCGTCACTGACGGCTACAACCTGGTCAACGGCGCGGCAGGGCAACTCACGGCCATCAACGGCACTGGCGGCACCACAGCAGTGCGGGTCGATCCGGGCGTCACCGGCACTATCGGCGTCAATATCGATGGCAGCGGCATCCTCAACAAACTCGACGCCGGCACCTTGGTGCTCAACGGCGCCAACACTTACAGCGGCGGCACGCAACTGGATGGCGGCAAGATTATCGTCGGCAGCAACACCGCGCTCGGCACCGGCACGCTGACGGCAAATGCCGGCACGCAACTGGACAGCAACGCGGCGGTGACACTGGCCAACGCGGCGACGCTCAACGGTAACCTCACCGTGGTCGGCAGCAATCCGCTGACCCTCAACGGCGTGATTGGCGGCACCGGTGGCCTGATCAAAACCGGCACGGCCAACCTGACCCTCGGCGGCAATAACGCTTTCCTCGGCCCGGTAGCGCTGAATGCCGGCGGGCTGATTCTGGCGTCGAACTCAGCGCTCGGCTCCGGCACGTTGAACGCGGCGGGCGGTACGACGCTGGATGCCAGCACGGCGGTTTCGGTAAACAACGCGGTCAACCTGGCCGGCAATCTCGGCATCGGCGGCACGGCGGATCTGACCCTGGCCGGTACGGTCAACGGCGCCGGCAGCCTGAGCAAAAACGGCGCGGCCAACCTGACCCTCAGCGGCAACAACAACTTCCTCGGCGGCACCACTTTGAACGCGGGCACCTTGACCGCCGGCAGTAACTCAGCGCTGGGTCTGGGCAATCTCACCGTAGCCGGCGCCTCGGCGCTGGACAGCAACAGTGCGCTGAGCCTGGGCAACAACGTCGTGCTCAACGCCAATCTGAGCAACACCGGCAGCAACAACCTGACCGTCGCAGGTGTGGTCAGCGGTGCGGGTGGCTTGATCAAGGACGGCGCGTCGAACCTGACCCTCAATGGCATCAATACTTACTCCGGCGGCACCACACTGAATGCCGGTACGTTGACCCTCGGCACTGGCGGGTCGCTGGGCAGCGGCGCGCTGACTGTGGCCGGCGCTTCGACCCTCGACAACTCCGCGCCACTGGTGCTGGCCAACAACCTCAACGTCAACGCGAACCTGGCTCTGGCCGGCAACAACAACCTGACCCTTGGCGGTGTGATTGCCGGCGCCGGCACGTTGAGCAAAAACGGTCTGGCCGACGTCACGCTGAGTGGCAACAACACCTTCAGTGGCACGTTCGATGTGGCGTCCGGCAGCCTGACCACACTGAGTGGCGCAGCGCTGGGCAACAACGCCACGGTCAATCTCGCTAGCGGCGCAGCGCTCAATCTCGGTGCTTCGGGCAGCCTCGCGAGCCTCACCGGCAGCGGCACTGCGCTGGTCGGCACTGGCAATACGCTGAGCCTCGGTGGCAACAACGTCAGCAGCACGTTTGCCGGCATACTCAGCGGTGATGGCGGGCTGAGCAAACTCGGCACGGGCACCCTGACCCTCAGCGGCATCAGCGACATGACCGGTGACACCAGCGTCAACGCCGGCAACTTGCAGGTCAACGGCTCGCTGGCCAGCGGCAACGTGCTGGTCAACAACGGTGGCACCCTCGGTGGCAGCGGCACCTTGACCGGTGCCGTGACGGTGGCTGATGGCGGTCATCTGGCGGGCGTCACCGGCAGCACGTTGAGCGTGAGTTCGCTGGTGTTGAACGGCAACTCAAACTTCGACGTCGGACTTGGCACACCGGTGTCCGGCGGCGGCAATGCGCTAGTCAATGTCGGCGGCAACCTGACCCTCGACGGCACCCTCAATGTCAGCGACATCGGCGGTTTTGGCAGCGGCGTGTATCGCCTGATCGACTACACCGGCGGCCTGACTGACAACGGCATGCTCTTCGGCACGTTGCCGGGTAGCGTCAGCCCGGGCGATCTACAACTGCAAACCGCGCTGGCCAATCAGATCAACCTGCTGGTCACCGCACCGGGCGTCACCGTGCAGTTCTGGGACGGCAATCAACTGGTGGCCAATGGTTCGGTAGAGGGCGGCAGCGGCACTTGGGGCACTGGCACCACCAACTGGACCGACGTCAACGGCACCACCAACCAGGCCTGGACCAACAGCTTCGCGGTGTTCCAGGGCGCGGCCGGCACGGTGACCGTCAACGGCGCGCAAACCGTTACCGGCCTGCAGTTCGTCACCGATGGCTACAGCCTGGTGAATGGCACGGCGGGCTCGCTGAATCTGATCAACGGTTCACTGGGCAATGCCACGGTGCGGGTTGACCCGAACGCCACGGCAACCATCGGTGTCGCGCTCAACGGCAGCGGCACGCTGGGCAAATACGACAGCGGTACGCTGGTGCTCAACGCGGCCAACGGCTACACCGGCGGCACCGCGCTCAATGGCGGCAAGATTGTGGTCGGCAACAACGCAGCGCTTGGCACCGGTGTATTGACCGCTGCCGATGGCACGGCGCTGGACAGCAACGCCGCCGTCAGCCTGGGCAACGATGTTGTGCTCAACGGTGGCTTGAATGTCGCAGGTTCCAACGCTTTGACCCTCGACGGCGTGGTCAGCGGCAGCGGCAGCCTGATCAAGGCCGGCGCATCGAGCCTGACCCTCAACGGCAGCAACACTTTCAGTGGCGGCACTCAACTCGCCGGCGGCACGCTGGTTCTTGGCAACAACAGTGCGATCAGCAGCGCTGCGCTTAACGTGACCGGTGACGGCACGCTCGACAGCACCTCGGCGCTGCAACTGGCCAATGCCATCAACCTTGGCGCGCAACTGACCCTCGCCGGTAATCAGAACACCACATTGATCGGTGCGGTGACCGGCATCGGCAGTCTGCTGAAAAACGGTAGCGGCGATCTCGTCCTCAGTGGTGCCAATACCTACAGCGGTGGCACCACGCTGAACGGCGGCACGACGCGCGGTGACACCAGTAGCCTGCAAGGTGCGATCGTCAACAACGCAACCCTGACCTTCGAGCAAAACGCCGACGGCAGCTACACCGGTAACCTCACCGGTGCCGGCACGCTGAACAAAACCGGGGCTGGAGAGTTGCTGCTGACTGGCAACAACAGCTTCACCGGCAATTCCTCGGTGCAGGCCGGCAACCTGATCGTCAACGGCGTGCTCAACAGCGCCAATGTCAACGTTGCCAGCGGCGCGGGCATCGGCGGTGGTGGCCAGTTTGGGGGGACCGTGCAACTGGCCAGCGGCGCGACGCTGCTGGGTGGCGGTACGGCAACGCCATTGTCAGTCGGTTCGCTGGCACTGTCGTCGGGGACCAATCTGGATTTCAGTCTCGGCTCGGCGGCCAGTTCGACCACCGTGGTCAATGTCGCCGGCAATCTGACCCTCGACGGTACGTTGAACATCAGCAACGCCGGCGGTTTCGGCACTGGGGTTTATCAACTGTTCAGCTACGGCGGCAGCCTGACCGACAACGGTCTGGTGTATGGCAGCCTGCCGGTGTCGGCGGCCAATCTGACCCTGCAAACCGCGATTGCCAATCAGATCAACCTGCTGGTGCAAGGCACCCCGGGTGAGGTGCAGTTCTGGAACGGTGGCACCACCAATCCGGACGGCAGCATCGGTGGCGGCAGCGGTGTTTGGGGGCCGGGCACCAACTGGACCGATCCGAGTGGTACTCAGGCGCTGGCTTCAAATGGTCAGTTCGCGGTGTTCGGCGGTCAGGCAGGTACGGTTACGGTGCAGGGCAATCAGAACTTCACCGGCCTGCAATTCCTCGCCGGCGGCTACAGCCTGACGCCGGGTGCCGGTGGCTCACTGACCCCGGTCAACGGTGCGGGCGGCAGCCTCGCGCCAGTGCGGGTCAATGCCGGAGGGAGCGCGGAAATCTCCGCGCCGCTGGTGGGCACGGGCGGCATCGAGAAACTTGATTCCGGCACGCTGGTATTGAGCGGCGCCAACACCTACAGCGGTGGCACCACCGTCAGCGGCGGTACGCTGGTCGGTAACACCACCAGCCTGCAAGGCAATATCCTCAACAACGCTTCGCTGTTTTTCGTGCAGAACTTCAACGGTCAGTTCAATGGATCGTTGCGCGGACTGGGCGCGATGCTTAAACGCGGTACCGGCACCTTGCTGTTGACCGGTGATCAGCCATTCAGCGGCACGGTCGCAGTCGATCAAGGCGTGCTGCAAGTCGGCAGCCGGTCGGCGCGGGCGTCGTTGGGTGGGCAAGTTACCGTGGCCAACGGCGCAGGGCTGAGCGGTAATGGCAGCGTCGGCTCGGTGGTCAACCATGGCGTTGTCGCCTCGGGCTCCGAAGCAGGCACCCTGAGCGTGGCCGGTAACCTGACCAACGCCAGCGATGGTGTGTTGGCCCTGACGGTCAGCTCGCCAACCGCGACGCCACTGGCAATCGGTGGCACCGCAACGCTGGGCGGCGCTTTGCAAGTGAACTCGCTTGCACCGTTCACCGGCAACACCACGTATTCGCTGATCACCGCAGGCGGTGGCGTGAACGGCACCTTCAGCGCTGCGGACCTGCCGCAATACGCGTTCCTCAACACAGCACTGGTGTACGACGCCAACGCAGTGAACCTGGTGGTCAGCCGCAATGGCAATTCGTTCGCCGATGTCGCCGCCACCGGCAACCAGTTCCGGACTGCTACTGCGCTGTCGAACAATGGTCCGGCGGGCGCGGCGTTGCAGAACGAGATCGTCAACCTCAGTGTCGCCGGTGCGCGCAATGCCTTCGACAGTCTGTCCGGTGAGATCCACGCCAGCACCGCCAGCGCCATCCTTGAGGATTCGCGCTACGTGCGTGACGCGGTCAACGACCGCATGCGCCAACCGTCGTGCAGCGCGGCGGATGATCCACGTCGTGCCCTGGCGCCAAGTGACAACCAACTGAGCAGCAACGGTTGCCACGGCGAAATGGTTGGCTGGGCGCGGGCCCTCGGCGCGTGGGGTGAGTCGGATGGCGACAGCAATGCGGCGAAACTCGATCGTAACCTCAGCGGCTTCATGCTCGGCACCGACAAGCAACTCGATGACCAGTGGCGCGTGGGCATGGCCGCCGGTTACACCCGCAGCGACCTTGATGCGCATGATCGTCGCTCGGACGCCACCGTCGAAAGCTACCATCTGGCCGCGTACCTCAACTCGCAGTTCGATGCCCTGGCCGTGCGCCTCGGCGCGGCTTACAGCTGGCACGACATCGAGACCAAACGCAACGTCAGCGTCGGCAGCTACAACGACCGCTTGAAAGCCAACTACGACGCGCGCAGTGCCCAGGTGTTCGGTGAAGTCGGTTACACGATTGACGCCGGCGGCATTGCCCTTGAGCCGTTCGCCGGGCTGGCCTACGTCAACTACGACAGCGACAAAGCCAAGGAAAAAGGCGGAGCAGGGCGCCTGGAGGCCGATGCCGATCAAGACATCACCTTCTCGACCCTCGGTGTGCGTGCCGGCAAAGTCATCACCCTGGCCAACGGCGGGCAATTCACCCCGCGCGCGGCACTCGGCTGGCGCCATGCGTTTGGTGACACCAAGCCTGACGCTGATCTGACCTTCATCGACGGCGGCGCCTCATTCAGCACCCAAGGCGTACCGATCGCCAAGGACAGCGCCATCGTCGAAGCGGGGGTCGACTTCCAGATCAGCCCGACCGGCAAACTCGGGGTCGGCTACTCCGGCCAACTGTCGAACGACAGCAACGACCATGCGATGACCATCAGCTTCAGCCTGGGCTTCTGATTTAGGGTCGAAGCACTTTTAGCCGCCCGCGAGGGCGGTTTTTTTTGCCTTGCCTCAAGCTGCTCGTTCCCACGCTCTGCGTGGGAACGCCTCTAGGGACGCTCCGCGTTCCGGCTCCGGAAGGGACGCGGAGCGTCCCGGGCTGCATTCCCACGCGGAGCGTGGGAACGATCGGATAGACCCGGCGTGCTCTGCTAGAATCGGCCCCATCAACAGCCTGAGACTCCCCCATGAGCGAGCCGATTCGTCTGACCCAATACAGCCACGGCGCCGGTTGCGGCTGCAAGATTTCCCCACAGGTGCTGGAAGTGATTCTGGCCGGCAGCGGCGCACAGAACCTGGATCCGAAACTGTGGGTCGGCAACGCCTCGCGCGATGATGCGGCGGTGTACGAAATTGATGCCGAGCGCGGTGTGGTCTCGACCACCGACTTTTTCATGCCGATTGTCGACGATCCGTTCGACTTCGGCCGGATTGCCGCGACCAACGCGATCAGTGACATCTACGCGATGGGCGGTGATCCGCTGATGGCCATCGCGATTCTCGGCTGGCCGGTCAATGTGCTGGCGCCGGAAGTGGCGCGTGAAGTGATTCGCGGCGGCCGTGCCGTGTGCGACGCGGCGGGCATTCCACTGGCAGGCGGGCATTCGATCGATGCGCCAGAGCCGATCTTCGGCCTCGCCGTCACCGGTCTGGTCGAGAAGCGCCATATGAAGCGCAACGACACCGCCACCGCCGGTTGCCTGTTGTACCTGACCAAACCGCTGGGCATCGGCATCCTCACCACCGCCGAAAAGAAGGGCAAGCTGCGCGCCGCCGACGTCGGCGTGGCCCGCGACTGGATGTGCACCCTGAACAAACCCGGCAGTCGCTTCGGCAAACTCACCGGCGTCACGGCGATGACCGACGTCACCGGTTTTGGCCTGCTCGGACATCTGGTGGAAATGGCCGATGGCAGCCAACTCACTGCACGCATTGCCTACGACCGCGTGCCGCGTCTGGACAGCGTCGAGTATTACCTTGATCAAGGTTGTGTCCCCGGCGGTACGCTGCGCAATTTCGACAGCTATGCGAGCAAGGTCGGCCGTGTGCAGGAGTTGCACAAGCGCGTGCTCTGCGACCCGCAAACCAGCGGGGGCTTGCTGATCGCGGTGACGCCTGAAGGCCACGAAGAATTCCTCGCCGTCGCCGCTGAACTGGGCTTGAACCTTGCGCCAATCGGCGAACTGGTTGAGCGACAGACGAACGCAGTCGAGGTGATTTGATGCTCCGCGACTGCACTGACTACCGAGACATTTTCCTCAACGACCGGCCGCTGATGGATGCCCGTGCGCCGGTCGAGTTTCACAAGGGCGCGTTCCCCGGCGTGATCAACCTGCCGCTGATGAATGATGTCGAACGGCAGAAGATCGGTACCTGCTACAAGCAACACGGCCAGCAGGCCGCCATCGAGCTGGGCCATCAACTGGTGTCGGGCGCGGTGAAGGCCGAGCGTATCGAGGCTTGGGCCGATTTTGCCCGCGCCCATCCTGACGGTTATCTGTATTGCTTTCGTGGCGGCCTGCGCTCGCAGATCACCCAGCAATGGCTGCGTGACGAGGCTGGCATCGACTATCCGCGCATCGGCGGTGGTTACAAAGCGATGCGCAACTTCCTCATCGACACCCTTGAACAGGCCATCGCGCAATGTGATTTCGTCCTGCTCGGTGGCATGACCGGCACTGGCAAGACCGAAGTGCTGGTGCAGTTGCGCAATGGCCTGGACCTGGAAGGGCACGCCAATCATCGTGGCTCAAGCTTCGGCAAACGCGCCACCGGACAGCCGTCGAACATCGATTTTGAAAACCGCCTGGCCATCGACATTCTCAAGAAACGCGACGCGGGGTTTGCGCAGTTCGTGCTGGAGGACGAGAGCCGGGTGGTCGGCAGTTGCGCCTTGCCGCTGCCGCTGTATCAGGGCATGCAGCAGTACCCGATGGTCTGGCTGGAAGACAGTTTTGACGATCGCGTGGAGCGGATTCTGCGTGATTACGTGGTGGATCTGTCTGCGGAATTTACGGCTGTGCACGGTGAAGAGGGCTTCACGTTGTTCTCTGAACGCTTGCTGGAAAGCCTCAACAATGTGCAAAAACGCCTCGGTGGCGAGCGTCATCGGCGAATGCTGCTGTTGATGGAAGAGGCGTTGATCGAGCAGGGGCGGAGTGGGGCGGTGGACTTGCATCGCGGCTGGATCGAAGGCTTGCTGCGTGAGTATTACGACCCGATGTATGTGTTTCAGCGCGAGAAGAAGGGCGGGCGGATCGAGTTTGCCGGGGAGCGTGGGGCGGTGCTTGATTATCTGCGTGAGCGAGTGAATCAGACGCTATGAGGTTGTAGCGGCTGGCCTCTTCGCGAGCAAGCTCGCTCCCACAGGGGATTTGTATTTCACGCCGATCCAATGTGGGAGCGAGCTTGCTCGCGAAGGGGCCGGGCCAGGCCATACAACACTCAGGTCGGGCAGGTTTCCTTGCCATGATCCAGCCCCTGCTTGTAGCTGTGGCTCTGCAGACTGGCCTTGCCGTTGTGCCAGGTCAGCGTCAGCACGTACAGCGAGTCAAAATCGTTGCCCGCCCAGTCATCGGTGATGTTCTGTTTCTCGCCGACCGCGTTGCCCGCCACCTTGTTGATCAGCTCCGGCAGATAGCCGTGGGACCAGGCGGTGTAGATCGTCGAGTTGTGATACTTGTCTTCCAGCAGTTCGCGGGCCAGATCGCTGGTGTCGTTGGCCGAGAACTCAATATTCACCGGCAGGCCGAGCTTGATCGCGGCGGGGCTGATGGTCATCAGCGGGCGAATGTAGCTGTAGGAATTATCCAGCTCACCTTCCTCGACATTGCGCGTCGGGTTGGCGGCAAACACGTAATCGGCCTTGCCGAATTTCTCCGGCAGCAGCGTCGACAGGTCGATGGCGCGGTTCAGGCCCTGACAGTTGAGCTGGCCGAGGCCACCTTCGGGTTTCTCCGCATGGCGCAGGAACACCAGCGTCTGGGTACCGTCCACCGGTTGCGCGCGGCTTTCGCTGGACTCCAGCGACAGGAGTAGCGCACTGACGGCCAGCAGGGAAGGCAGGGCCACATATGCGCGGTGTTTGAAACGTTTGGCGAATCGCATAAGGATCGTCATGAAATAAAAGGTTCTTCAGCAAATTCGGTTAAGGCTGACAAACCTTTACACCGCGGGCTCCCAGCGCCGGGTGTTTTCCCTGTCGTGAACGGCTTCCTCTGCAACAAAGCCATAGCTCAGAGTCCCTTGGGGCCGATTTGGTTCGATCCGTACGAGTGCGCGGCACTTTAGCGGCAAACTTCAACGGCTTGGGCACAGGTTAGCGACAGGATGTTACGGTTCGACGCAGCAGACGTTTTTTTGCGCCGGCTCCACGAGAATGCACAAAACTCCCTTTTATGTGCGATATCCATGTACCGCACCCGATGCTGCTCAGTCGATTGCAATGGCGCCTGTGTGATAGACGACTATCGCGACGTCTGCCTGGTTTTTCATTGGGCAGCACTCTTAAAAAAAGGATTTTTATGGGCATTGTTCGCAAAACCGCCACCCACTCGCTGTCCAGCCCTGGACTGGCGGACGCAAACCCGTCTCGTAAAAGAAGCAACGGTGTGCTCGCCGACGACGGGCTGGTGAAGAATTCGCGGCTTGATGAGCCGCAAACGCAGGTGGCGGCTGCCAATCAACCTGAAATGTCGATTACACCTTTCACGGTCTCAGCATTGCCGTCTGCCGGGGTTTTACCTATTCGTCCTGTGGTCGGATCACTTGAACACTATCGCTTGAAATCACCGGCCAGCTTGCCTGCGGCCGATGCCCAGGGCTTGAGGATCTTCAACGGGCGCCAATACGTCGATATTGCTCACGACGAGATCGTTCAGGTTCGGCAAACAGCAGCAACCGGCGAGTATCGGGCGACATTGGCATCGGAATTGGCAGCTTCCGGGCCGGCGCTGATCTTTGATCCGCAAAACAGGCTGTGGAAGCTCGCCGCTGCTCAGCCTTCCTCTGACTTAGCCAACGTGATTGATATCGATATTGATGAGCTGATTCGCGGCATCAGAAATGAATCGACCGCAAAAAAACGGATTCATGATGGCAGCGAAGACATGATCGAGCGTGACACGTTGATCGGTGCCACCCTGGTTGCGCGTGGGTTGAAGCAGTTCAAGCCAAAACAGGCAGCACTCATTCGTTCGGAGTTGCGGGCGATCGAAACGGTTTTCTCTGATGCCAATTACGCCATAAGTCAAAATCTGCACGAAGCCGATGCGGTTTACACAAGCTTCTTTGGCGCTGACCATCGAGTCGTTGCGGGGCAATTCGCTGAGTCAGTCTCGCGAGGCCTGGCGCTGTCCAGGGAGTATCAGGGCGTGTGGGGGGAGGAAAAATTTATCGGCGTTGATGTCGATAATGACGCCGCCGCATGGATGTACAAAAGAGATTTTCATGGCCGGTTCTTCATCAACCGGAAGTACATGCGACGTGGAATTTTGAGTATGTCGCTGGGCCATGAAATGTTGCACACCAACAGAGTTGACCGGTTCCAGGCCATCGGGCCCAATGCCGCGGATTTCTTCTATCTGAACAACCATCTGCAAGGTCTGTTGAGCCCGGATTTGCCAAGCATTTATGACGTGCCGGAGCGCGGTGTTTCCGAAGCGATCATGCGTGGTGGATTGACGGTCGATTACTTGAAGGCCTTCGGGGACGATCACGATAGCTTTTTGTTCGGCGTCAGTGATTACCTGGGCGTCGACGACGATCTGGACCTTCATACGGCGGTTGACCTGTTCAATGCCAATTCGCAAATGCGCGCGCAGATGGCCGCGAACAATGCTGACAGCGTTGTTTACGCGGCGAAAAGCCTGCAGACGTTGCAGCGCAACAAAATTGAATATGCGTGGCTTGACAGCCTTATCGAGGATTGATGTGGGCGAGCACTGGCCAAAAGATCACAGGCTGCGGCGGCTCTGAATTATGATCTGGCTTTAAATTGTGACTGGATGCTTCCCATGACCGATCTGTCCGCGTTCCCGATCACCCAGAAATGGCCGGCGCAGTACCCTGACTGGATTCAGCTCTATTCCTTGCCGACGCCCAACGGCGTCAAAGTCTCGATCATGCTCGAAGAGATCGGCCTGCCGTACGAACCGCACAAGGTCGCTTTCGACAGCAATGATCAATTGTCTGCCGAGTTCCTTTCGCTGAACCCGAACAACAAGATCCCGGCGATCCTGGATCCGCATGGCCCCGAAGATCAGCCACTGGCGCTGTTCGAATCCGGTGCGATCCTGATTTATCTGGCCGACAAAAGCGGCCAGTTGCTCGCGCAGGAAGGTGCGCAGCGCTACGAAACCATCCAGTGGCTGATGTTCCAGATGGGCGGCATCGGTCCGATGTTCGGCCAGCTCGGTTTCTTCAACAAATTCGCTGGCAAGGATTACGAGGACAAGCGCCCGCGTGATCGTTACGTCGATGAAAGCAAACGTCTGCTCAAGGTGCTCGACGGCCGGCTCGAGGGCCGTGACTGGATCATGGGCGAGCGCTATACCATCGCTGATATCGCTACGTTTCCGTGGGTGCGTAACTTGATCGGCTTTTATGAAGCGGGTGATCTGGTCGGCATCCAGAACTTCCCGAATGTCACCCGCGTACTCGAGCGATTCCTCGCCCGCCCAGCGGTCATTCGCGGCCTGACCATCCCCTCGTAATCTCAGGGCTATACACATAACCCTGTGGGAGCGAGCTTGCTCGCGAAGGCGTCGTGTCAGCCAGCATTGCTATTGCTGATACACCAACTTCGCGAGCAAGCTCGCTCCCACAGGGGATTTGTTGTGCCACAGGGATTATTACACCCCCGGTAATGCACTCTTGATTGATCCAGGTTTGTACCGCGGGCCCCGCAAGGCATAAGCTTCGCCCCCTACGACTTTCGTCTCATCTGCCGTTTTCAGGAAAGGCCCTCATGTCCAGTCAGTTCCCCGAAGCACGTCCCCGCCGTCTGCGCCGCAATGCGAGCCTGCGCAGCCTGTTCCAGGAAACCGAGTTCAGCCTGAACGATCTGGTGCTGCCGATTTTTGTCGAGGAAGAAATCGATGACTTCGTGCCGATCAAGAGCATGCCCGGGGTGATGCGCATTCCCGAGCGCAAACTGGCCAGCGAAATCGAGCGTTATGCCCGCGCCGGCATCAAGTCGGTGATGACTTTCGGCGTGTCGCATCATCTGGACAGCAACGGCAGCGATACCTGGCGCGAGAATGGTCTGGTCTCGCGCATGTCGCGCATCGCCAAGGACGCTGTGCCGGAGATGATCGTGATGTCCGACACTTGCTTCTGCGAATACACCGATCACGGCCACTGCGGCGTGATGCACAACCATGAGGTCGACAACGACCAGACCCTGATCAACCTCGGCAAACAGGCTGTAGCCGCTGCTCGCGCCGGTGCCGACGTGATCGCGCCGTCGGCGGCGATGGATGGTCAGGTGCGGGCGATTCGTCAGGCACTCGACGCGGCCGGGTTCACCCAGATTCCGATCATGGCTTACTCGACCAAGTTCGCCTCGGCACTCTACGGCCCGTTCCGCGAGGCCGGTGGCAGTGCGCTGAAAGGCGACCGCAAAAGCTATCAGATGAACCCGATGAACCGCCGCGAAGCCCTGCGCGAATCGTTGCTCGACGAGCAGGAAGGCGCCGATGCGCTGATGGTCAAACCGGCTGGCGCTTACCTCGACATCATCCGCGACATTCGTGAAGCCTCGAACCTGCCACTGGCGGCGTATCAGGTCAGTGGCGAGTACGCGATGATCAAGTTTGGCGCGCAGGCCGGGGCAATTGATGAGGATCGCGTGGTGCGAGAGAGTCTGGGCGCGATCAAGCGGGCGGGTGCTGATTTGATCTTTACTTACTTTGCGATGGATCTGGCATTGGCCGGGATCTAAGTAACAACGCAAATCCAAACTGTAGGAGTGAGCCTGCTCGCGATAGCGTCGTGCCAACCGACATCAATGTTGACTGATACGACGCTATCGCGAGCAGGCTCACTCCTACAGGGTTTTGTGGTGTGTCAGGGGCAGTTGAAGTAGGGTCGGATGCCGTGATCGCGGAAGTAGCGTTCAATCACTTTCGGGTCCGCGCTGCTTTCGGCAATCGCCACATAAGTATCCGGGCGCAGCAGATAAAAACCGTTGCGCCCTAATCCTGCCGCTTCAAACGCCGGGCGCCAGTCGAACACATGCAGCGGTAAATGGTGTTCATTGCACCAGGCGATCATTTCGTCGCTGGTGTCGCCGTACACGTGCACCTGCCAGCATGGTTGCCTTAGCGGTTCGTAATTATCCCCCTCACCATCATGCGCCCACGGCAAGCGATCGCCGCCATGCACGTGGCCGGCGGCGCCCTGGCTCAGCGGCATGCCGCGATAGTTGAGGGTGACTTGTGACACGGTGCGAAAAAGGAACTCGCGACTGGCCTCGAACGAAGCCATTTTCGGGATCAGAAACGGTGCCACACGCATGCGCAGCAGATCGGCCATGCGTCCCTCGGCAGTGACAAAACTGAAGACTTTGTCGGTGGTCGACACCAGTCGGCGGGCGAAGGCAATGCGTTCGGTTTCGTAGCTGTCGAGCAGGCTTGGTTCGGCGCCACCGCTGAGCACGGCGGCGAGTTTCCACGCCAGATTGATCGCGTCGCCAATGCCGGTGTTCATGCCCTGACCGCCCGCCGGGCTGTGCACATGGGCGGCATCGCCGAGCAGAAACGCACGACCGCTGCGAAAATGCTCGGCCACGCGGTGATGCACGCGGTAGGTCGAGAACCAGTGCACGTCTTCGATATGCACTTTCAGATGTTCGATGGCACGGCTGCTGACGTCGGAGAATTCCAGGCTTTCGGCGCGATCCGCGCGCTCATCACGCACCGTGCCGATCAACCGCGCGCGGCCTTCGCCGGCCAGGGGAAACACGGCGAGGAAGTCCGCCTCATCCAGATCCAGGTGCAACTCGCCGTTCATCGCCGGGCCGCTGGCCTTGACGTCGGCGACGTAGAAAATCTGCTGATAGGTGCCGCCGGGAAAACCGGTGTCGAGGGTTTTGCGCACCACTGAGCG
>Ga0157373_10000096_pt1 | contig 72510 bp, 66 predicted proteins | sample C65metaG_FD_113460 | JGI IMG/M metagenome (GOLD analysis project Ga0157373, IMG submission 113460) | Corn rhizosphere microbial communities from Kellogg Biological Station, Michigan, USA - C6-5 metaG | ecosystem: Host-associated > Plants > Roots > Rhizosphere > Soil | place: USA: Michigan... | reverse complement strand
TGCGGTAACGTATGGAGCCGAAGCGTACTAATAGTCCCATTGACTTTTTACGTTCTCTGATTCGCATAGCTTGCTATGGGGGTCAGAGAAAAGCATTTGACTGGTTATTGGTGTGAAGTCACACCCGTTTGTCAAAAACGCTTTAATTCTCAAAACCCGTGTAAATGGACATCGAACTAAGTATGACCTTTGTGAGGAAACTCACAGCGGCCCTACGGCAAACAGCGTTATGCTATATGTTCGGTGCCCATGGCGCGAGGGAAACACCTGTTCCCATGCCGAACACAGAAGTTAAGCCTCGCAGCGGTTACAATACTTGGGGCTCACCCCTGGGAAAATAGCACGGTGCCGAATTATATAAAAGCCATCCGAATAGGGTGGCTTTTATCTTTTTACGTCCATACTTACTTTTGGTGCCGAGGGTAATTTGGCTTATCGACGGTCCCGGCCGGGGAAGCTGGGGGGTCGTGGTAAAAATTCATCGGCAGTCCTGTGACCGTGGTAGCGCAGGACAGCATTACGCTCCTCGACATGAGTGCCGTAATACTTGGCATCGGCATATTTGTAGGCTTGAGCTAGGAATTTCCGGGGTGGCGAAGTGCCTCCCGACCCTTTTTTTCTTGAGGAGGGAGTTAGTGTCCCAGTGGTGCTTCATAAATGGCGGGTGGTTTTTCTAGCATTTTTGTTTTTCGAATTTAAATATACGTTAGCACATTATTGCAAGACCTGGATGTATTGACATTAGCAATATTCCATGCTATCATAAGCATAATTTCGTGAGGAAGACAACAAGAGGGTTCCGCTCGCAAGAGCTGGACCCTCTTTGTTTTCCAGGGCGCGGAAGTATAGAGACTTAATGGAGGTTTCAAGCATGGCTGGAACAACTGAAGGCGGCAAAGCTGCCGCACTGAAAAACAAGCAAGTACACGGCGAGGACTTCTACGCTCGCATCGGCGCAATGGGTGGCAAGAAGGGTCGTACCGGTGGCTTTTTTGCGAACCGCGAACTGGCTCGTGAAGCTGGTCGCAAGGGTGGCCGCATCTCTCGCCGCACCAAGAAGGCAACGGCTGAGGCTGAGGCCCGCGAAGCCGAAGTCAGCAAAAAAGACTTCGACCTGGCTGCCTAGATACCTAACTATAGATTAAAAAGCCCGTAGCACTGACTGCGGGCTTTTTACGTCGCCGCATCGGCCGTCCTCAGCCGGTATGGACGGCAAAAACGGCTTGCGCTCACTTTCCAACTGGTCTGGCAATTGGGACAGCGATAGAGACTCGTGGAAGGCTGTAGCCCTTGAGATCTACAGGTGGGGCAGGTACTGCGCTTGTGCAGCCAGTCGCGGTACGTGTCCAAGCATTGCTGGATATGTTCATCGTGAATATGTATGCCGTAATCCCCGGCTATCCTGCGAGCACGTTCCCAGGCGGCTACTTCCTTTTGCAGAAGATCAATATCACTTGCAAAGGAGCGATGTTGCAAGAGGGCATGTCCAAGTTCGTGCAACATCGTCCACGCTGCCACCTCCGTATCTTCGTATTTATAGGAAATCTGCTGCCGTTCGGGTGACCAGGATGCCACAGCAGCCTCGGCAAAGGTAAACTGACTAAAATCTTGACGCAGTTTACGAATGAGCTTTTCCATAGACACTCTTGGCCAGGTCATAACAGCCATACACGACAGCTTCATCGGGACGCTCTGCGCAGCGAATAGGCGGGACAGGAGTAAGTGGCGTAGCTAATCGTTGTAATTCTTGGTTGAGTGGAGCTTCAAACTTCTCAAAATGCTCCAAAACGCCGCCGCCCAAAACTACAACATCCGGCTGAATAAACGTTGCTAAATCGTACAAACCAAGCGCGATATCTTGCGCAATGATGTGCCACGTTTTTTGATCATTGATCTCGCCAGCCTTCTTGCCGAAACGCCGTACAATGGCACTGCCAGAGGCGAAATCTTCCCAGACACACAACTTACCCTTGCGCTCAAGCAAAATCTGCCCACCTTCTGAATCTGCGAAATCGGGGTCAATTGTCTGATGGGTGATAATGCCTGTGCCAATACCAGTACTGATGGTCACGTACAGCACACAGTCATATTGTTTGAGGAGCATAGCTTCGGACAGTCCGGCCAGGTTGGCATCGTTTTCAATGACTACTGGACATTTGAGCATGCGTCGAATATCGCGCGCGATAGGAACGTCGTGCCACGCAATGTTGCCGAAGGCGACGGCGGTGCCATGCTTGCGGTCGACTTTCCCTGGCACCGCAACACCTGCGGCAATCAACTCATCTGTAGGCATATTTGCAACAGTTGCAGCTAACTCCTTGAGGAAATCGGGGTATTTTGGAGGCGTCGGGAATTTGTAGCTGTCCACGATTGTGCCCCGTTTATCCAGGCACGCCACGAGCGTTTTAGTCCCTCCAATATCAATCCCCAAGTACATAATAACTTTAGTGTAGCACGCAGTCGGGCCTGCAATCCACGCAAGCTTTGACCTAAGAAGTTAAAACAGGTATAATAGAGGTAATCTTGCGGTGAGTAGTGGATTTCCCATTGCGCGCCGACAGAAATACATCACGAAGGAGGCATGGAAAACATGTCAAAAAACACTATAACAATGGATGAACTGCTAGCTGGCAGCGATATCAAACACCTGGAAGCGGGCGATGTCGTTGACGGCGTGGTAAGTTCCGTAAAGAAGCACGAAGTCTGGATCGACCTTGGCGCAGCAGGCGTCGGGGTGGTCATGCGCCGCGAAATCGGCCACGGCCAAAGCCTAGAGCTTGGTCAGAGCGTGACCGTCAGTGTCATCGACCCAGAATTGGAAGAGGGCTACGCACTGCTCAGTATGAAGCGCGCTGCCAAGGATCGCGGCTGGGACGAGCTGCGCCGCCTGTTCGAAGGCCAGGAAATTATCGAAGTTTCGCCATATGACGCAAACCGCGGTGGTTTGTTGGTTGAGCTCGAAGGCATCCGCGGCTTCCTGCCGGTTTCACAGCTGGCTGCTGGGCACTATCCGCGCGTATCTGGCGCTGACAAGGACGAAATCTTGCAAAAGCTGAACGCATTGGTTAACAAACCGCTGCGCGTACGCATTTTGGATGTTAGCCGTAAAGACAACAAGCTGATCTTTTCCGAAAAAGAAGCGGTCAAGGATGACATGCAGGCCCGCTTTGCTGAACTGAAAGTGGGCGACGTTGTAGAAGGCATCGTGACCGGCGTTATCGACTTCGGCGCATTCGTAAACGTATCTGGCATTGAAGGTTTGATCCACATTTCCGAGATTTCTTGGGAGCGTGTTGAAGACCCACGCAACTACGTTAAGGTTGGCGAAACTGTTAAGGCAAAAATTATTGCCATCGACAAAGACCGCCTGAGCTTGAGTCTCAAGCAAATGACTGAAGACCCATGGCTCAAGGAAGTCAAAGCATTTAACAAGGGCGACATCGTTGAAGGCAAAATTACGCGCATTACGCCGTTTGGCGCCTTCGTACAGCTGAGCCCCAGTGTTGAAGCTTTGGTACACGTCTCGGAAATGAGCGACGACGAAACTGTTGACCCTCAGCAGATTTTCAAGCTGAACGAAAAGAAGCAGTTCAAGGTAATCGATATCGACACCGATGCCCGCAAAATTGCCCTGAGCCTCAAAAGCGCAAAGTAACATGTAACGTAATCGGCGAAAAGGAGTGCTGACTATGGCTCGAACCATTGAAATCGAAGATATGATCACTGTCGGCACTCTCGCCGAAAAGTTGCAACTGCCAGCTACCCGTTTGATCGGCGAACTGATGAAAAACGGCGTGATGGCAACGATTAATGAGCGGATTGATTTCGATACCGCTCAGATTATTGTTGAGGAATTGAAGCTGGATGTTGAGCTGGCTAAAAAGCCAGAAGCCGACCCGGTTGCCCGTGTCAAAAAGCACGACCACAGCGACACGGCCACACCGCGTCCACCGGTAGTGGCGGTTATGGGCCACGTCGATCACGGCAAAACCAGCTTGCTTGACGCCATTCGCGGTGCGCAGGTTGCCAAAGGTGAGGCTGGCGGTATTACGCAGCATATTTCGGCATACCAAATCACGCACAATGACCGCGCCATAACGTTTTTGGATACGCCCGGCCACGAAGCATTCGCTGCTATCCGCGAGCACGGTGCGCACCTTACGGATATCGCCATTATCGTGGTCGCTGCCGACGACGGCATTAAGCCACAGACGTTGGAAGCCATCCGCTTTGCCCGCAAAGCCGGCGTCAAAATCATCGTCGCACTTAACAAGATCGACAAGGAGGGAGCCGACCCTAACCGCGTCAAGCAGCAATTGTCTGAAAACGACCTGCTGCCAGAAGAGTGGGGCGGGGACACGGTTATCGTTGAGGTTTCCGCCAAGACTAAGCAGGGCATTGACTCGTTGCTGGATATGATTTTGCTGGTCAGCGACGTTGAAGAGTTCAAGGCCGACACGGATGGCATTGCAGTCGGACTGATTATTGAATCGCACCTGGAACAGGGCAAGGGGCCAATCGCCAATGCGTTGGTCGAAGAAGGCACGCTTAAGCCTGGCGATTTCATTGTAGCGGGTACAACATATGCCAAAATTCGTACACTCCAGTCAACAGATGGAAAGGCGATAACCAGCGCCACGCCATCAACGCCTGTGGTTATCTCCGGCTTCAAAACGCTACCACAGTTCGGCGACGAGTTTACTGTTGTAAAAGATGAGAAGATTGCGCGTTCACAAGCTGAAAAAGCAGCCGAACAGCAACAGGGCAACGTCGCAAGCAACAGTATGAGCGGCAGCGACCTTATTCGCATTATCAACCGCAAAAAACAGATTCAGGAACTGAACGTCATTGTGCGCGCTGACGTGCAGGGCTCGCTGACCTCTGTCGTTGACAGCCTGAAAGCGCTTGATACCGAAGAAGTTGCCGTGCATATTGTGAGTTCGGGCGTTGGGGCGCTGACCGAAAACGACATTCACCGCGCAACTACCAGTGGCGCGATCATCTACGGTTTCAATGTCGAAGCTCCGACAAATATCAAGCGTCTGGCAAGCCGTGACAAAGTTCACATTCGTTTGTATAAGGTCATTTATGAACTCATAGATGACGTTAAGGACGAACTTACCAAACTGCTTGTTCCGGAAATCGTCGAGACTGAAACAGGGAGGCTGGTCGTTAAGGCTATATTCAAGACCACAAAGAACGAGATCATATGTGGTGGTGAAGTGACTAAGGGCCGTTTGGTCGTGCCTGCATTTGCTCACGTTATCCGCGATAAGGAACACTTGGCAGAGGTCGAAGTTATCAAATTGCAGCGTGGACCCCAAGAAGCAAAAGAGGTGCTGGAAGGCGAAATGTGCGGTGCCAGCCTTACTACCGAAGGCAAACTTGACTTGCAAGAGGGTGATCGCCTAGAATTCTTTACGCGCCACACAGTGGCACGCACGCTATAACGGTCGTGCTACAATGAAAGTAATGTTACGTAAAAGTAGGGCACAATGATTAAATTAGACGACAATTTACTACTGGAGATTGGCCTCGGCGCGCTTCCACCCGAAGAGAAGAAGAAAATGCTTGCGCACATCTACGAGACGCTGGAAATGCGTGTCGGCATGGAGCTGGCGAAACAGATGTCGGACGCGCAACTCAACGAATTCGAAGAGTTCATTAACCGCAACGATGAAGCGGGCGCGTTGCGCTGGCTGGAAACTAACTTTCCTAATTACAAAGAAGTTGTCGCCGCCGAGTTTGAAAAGTTGAAACTCGAAATTAAGCAAGTCGCCCCGCAGATTATGCAGCAGGCGGCCCAGATGCCACAGCAGCCTGTCGCTGGTATGCCATTCCAGGGCCAAGCGGGGCCGATGCCCATGCAGCAGCCTATGCCCGGCCAACCCGACCCTTATTACCAACAGCATCCCCCCATGCCGCAACAGCCCTATCCACCGCAGCCTGGGCAAGGCCACCCGGGACAGCAGCCGAGCCAGAGCGATTACGATCTCGCTGCCTAGCTTCTGCGAATCCTAGAGATGGGGTCCTAACCCAAGAAGATCTGTTTATAACCGGCGAGGAACGCTTCGCCGGTCATTTCTTGCTTACCGGCTGGTTTGATCTGGTCAATCGCTAGAGCTTGCGCTCCGCAATATACCACTGGTTGCTTGCCTTGGATAACTCGTGTGCCAGGTGTGCCTGAGACATCTATAACATGAGCTTTGGTGATAACGACCTCAAGTGTACCAAAGGTCGTGCGGCTTTTGGGCCACCCCAAAAACGCTCTGATTTCGCGCTCGAGCTTTATGGCTGGCTTTGTCCAGTCCAGTATGCCGTCCTCTTTGGACAGCTTGCGGGAATAGGTGGGTTCTTTGGAATCTGCCATAGTTACTGCTTCTTGGGGTTGGGCGGTGGTCGCACCTTCAAACCAGAGTGGTAAAATATGAGTGAGGCTGAAGTCGCTGAGCTCAATTAGCGCGTCTGTTAATGCCGGCGTAGTGATGTCGGGCGGTAGGTCGTACGGTGTTTGTGCTAATAATGGTCCTTCGTCCATGCCTGCGGTCAGGAGCATTAAACTAATACCGGTGCGTTTTTGGCCACTCAAAACAGAAAAGGTGATTGGATCCGCACCGCGCCATTCCGGTAACAGAGAAAAATGGCTGTTGATGATACCTAAAGGAAAGTAATCGATCACCTGTTGCGACACAATGATGCCAAAGTCGATAAGTACGCCGAGTTTGCTAGTCACAGGCCGAGCGGCAAACAGCTCATCGAGTGTTTTGCGGTTCGTTGCGGTCAGGACGGGTAGTTTTAGGTTGGCTGCTACTTCCAGGACAGGCACTGGGCCTCTATGATGCTCTGGGCGGGGTTTGGTTACAACCGCTTCAACGGTGAAGTTTTCGGCCAGCAGACGCAGACTTGCAGCCGCTACTGGGCCGCTACCAAAGAATACTATTGTTTCGGACGTCTGTTTCATAATCGATTTGCTCCAACTGACCATCAGCGCGTAGCTTGTAAAACGCATCGTGGTCGTCTTTTATGCGGTCGATGAACACAATGCCGTTGGTGTGGTCGATCTCATGTTGAAAAACGCGCGCCAAAAAGCCCTCGGCGGTTACGCGGAAAAAGCGGCCACTTTCATCCTGTGCTCGTACGCGCACTTTGGTATGACGCGGCACTTTGCCGTAGATATCCGGCACACTCAGGCAACCCTCATAATCTTGTTCAACGCGACCTTCGTATTTTGTAATTTCAGGATTGATAAAAACGGTAAATGATTTGTCGTCTTTGTTGTCAAAATTATTACGTATGACGACAATTCTCAGAGGTACATCCACTTGGATCGCTGCCAGAGCAACTCCGACTTCGTGATCGCGGCTTGCTTCCCAGTCAAGCGTCGCCGTTTTCATGCCGTCGATTAGTTTTTTGACCTCGTCGGTTATAATGCCGACTTTTTTGGACCGACCGCGCAAATGTTCGTTAGGCAAGGAAATAACACTATTTTTATTCATTATTTCCTGAGTATACCGACTTTTACAGATAAGCTCAATGGTTAGAGCAGATTCATTGGGTCGATGTCGTAGGACCAACCGCTTGGGAGTAGCGCAATGACGCGTAGCAGTTGGCCGCGATCCTTGGCCTTGAGTACGAGCTGCCATTGGAATTTGCCTTGAACCTTTTCGTGGAAGCTTGGCGCTGGACCTTCGATCTGGACTTTTATACCAGAGGTGCGGAGTCTTTGAGCAAATGTTTCGGCGGTTTTCTGGGCCGCCGCTGCACTGACTCGCCTACAGCTAACTGTTAATAGGTGACAGAAGGGCGGGAACGTAAACGTCCGGCGCTCGGCGATTTCTTTTTCGTAAAACTGTGCCCAATCCTTACTGATGATGGCTTTGAGGAGTGGACTATCTGGTGCATACGTTTGCACGACAGCGCGGCTTGCGCGGTGTCCGCGGCCCACTCGCCCCAGAACTTGACTGAGCAATTGGTAGGTTCGTTCCTGGGCACTAAAGTCAGGGAAGTACAGACTCGTGTCGGCGATCACCACCCCAACCAGTGCGAGCCGGGGGAGGTCGATGCCTTTGGCGATAGTCTGTGTGCCGATCAGAATATCGACCTCGCCATTCTTGACTGTGTCAAAATGTTGCTCGATACGTTCGGATTTTTTGTTGTCAGTATCAAAACGCATGACACGCGCATCAGGGAAGAGCCGAGTAATTTCGTCGACAATTGCCTTTGTCCCAATGCTTTTAAATACTACCGAAGCGTTGTGACAATCAGGACAACTGACCGGACTGGCGGCTTGGTAATCGCAACTATGGCAGCGCATAATGTAGGTGTCGCCGTGATAGACCAAGGGCAGATCGCAGTGTGGACAGGCAGCCTGCCAACCGCAGTTGTCGCAAAAGACCACACGGGCCGTTCCGCGCCGATTCAAAAACAACAAAGTTTGTTCGCCATTTTGCAACGCTGTTTCGATCGACCGGATGAGTTCGTCGGAAAGGTGTGATTTTTTAGTAAACTTGGACCGATCGCGGAGGTCAACGACTGTTACGAGGTTGTCGTGGATTTCCGTGGCGGCGGCGGTTTGCGTCATGCGGATGATTGGCCGATGTTTGACCTGCGCAACGTAGTAGTCGCTAACCAGGGGCGTCGCCGACCCTAGGATGAGCGCCGCGCCATGCAACTCCACCAGCTTGCTAGCTACTCTGGTGGCATGATAGTACGGAGCTTGGTCTTGCTTATACGCCGTTTCATGTGCTTCGTCGATAACGATCAGTCCAATGCTGTGTAAGGGGCTAAACAGAGCAGAGCGCGGCCCAATAACAACCATTGGCTCCGTCGTTTTGAGCAAGCGAGCCCAGAGCCGCTGCCGCGTGACTTCGGTCAGCTGAGAGTGAATGACTAACACCCGGTCATCAAATACACGCCTAAAATCGTTGGCTAACTGGGATGTCAGACCAATTTCAGGAGTCAGGATAATTGCGGACTTGCCAGCGCTCACGCTACGCTTGGTCAGCTCGACGTACACACGTGTTTTGCCGGTGCCGGTTTCGCCGTGTAATAGGTAAGTACCCACGCCCGCTATGGCGTTGAGCGCGTGCTGCTGGTCATCCGTCAATTTAGGCAGGGTGGTCGTAGCCGGTTTGCTAGCTGGAGTGACATCAACTGGCTTTTTGGGGAACTGCCGAGGTAAAAAATGTTGCGTAATAACGCCTGACGGAGCCGGATAATATGCTTTAATCCATTCCAATAATTGCTGTAATGGTGCGGGCAAGGCCGGCAAATCCGGCGCTTCTATGATCGGCTTTACCCTGAAATTCGGTTTGTCCACCAGCTTGCTTACGATGCCCAGTACTCGGGCGCTCCTTAGCGGCACACTCACGACTGAACCCACGGGCAACTTATGCTCGCTGCTATACGTCAGCGGCTCGTTGCCGTGGTACGTTGCTCCTCCTACCAAAACCTCGACGTAGTACATTTATAAAGGTATTATCGCCTTTTACGTGCACAAAGCGCAAATTTCGGGTTGAAAGTACGGCCGAGAACAGCTATACTTTGTTTACGTTGTTTGAATGACAATGAAGCTTATGCTAGACGTATTTATCACCTCACGAGTCCGAAGAAAGATCATTGTGATCTACGCCAAATACCCTGACTTCAAAACGCATGTCCGGGGCTTGGCTAAACTTATCAAAGAAGACGCTGGCAATATTCAGCGCGAACTGAAGCGCCTGGAAAAGGTTGGATTTCTGGTTTCAGAAAAGCAGGGAAACACCAAAATCTACCACACCAACAAGCAATTCCCCATCTTTAAAGAGCTGCAAAGCATCGTTCTCAAAAGCCAACGCGCCACGCAAGCCAAAAAGCAAGTAGTGTAAAAAACACTTCCGACTTGCAAAACACTCTCTGTTACAGTACAATTAAACACGATGATACAAGTTACACGTAAAGACTCAAAAGAATCACCTGAGAACTTGCTGCGCCGTTTTAACCGTAAGGTACAACAGGCCGGCACGATTGCGGCCGTTAAGGGCGCTCAATATTTTGAGAAGCCAATTAGCAAGCGCGAACGCCGCCTCAAGGCGATTATTCGCCAACAGCGTAAAGCACTCAAGCTGAAAAAGATTAAGCTCGGCCAACGTTAAAGGTCAACTTAATGCTGAAGCAGCAACTAGAGCAAGATCTCAAGGGCGCTTTACTCGCCGGTGACAAACAACGGGCTACGGTTATCCGTAGCCTTAAAAGTGCCATCTTGTATGCCGAAGTCGCCGCTGGTTCGCGCGTCGAGGGACTGGACGATGAAGCTATCGTCACCCTCTTTGCCAAAGAGGCCAAAAAGCGCCAAGAAAGCGCCGATCTCTACGCCAAAGGTGGTGCCTCTGACAAAGCGGCCGCAGAGCTTGCCGAAAAAAAGATTATCGAAGCATATCTGCCCAAGCAGCTGTCAGATGAAGCGCTCGGCGCTATTATCGACGAAGTGATTACTGGTCTGAATGTGGCGGGTCCGCAAGCCATGGGCCAAGTAATCGGCCAGGTCAAACAAAAAACCGTCGGCCAAGCCGACGGTGGACGCATTGCCCAGATGGTCAAAGAAAGGCTTGCCTAGACATGATTATCCTTACAGGGGTGGCGGGCGCCGGCAAAAGCATGCAGGGCAAGATACTCGCGGACGAACATGGCTATGCCTGGATTTCTACTGGCGAAATTCTGCGCGTGCTCGTAACCGGCAAGCGCCGCCAGGAAATGCTGGAAGGCAAATTGCTTAGCGACGAAGAAATGATCACGATTTTGGACACTGTACTCAACCTGATCGACCCCAATTACGAATTCGTGCTGGACGGTTTTCCGCGCACGATTAACCAGACCAATTGGCTGCTGGACCAAGTTCACAAGGGCCGATTCAAGCTGACTGCCGTTATTAACCTCAACGCCAGCGAGGACGAAGTGCGTAAACGTCTGGTAGCGCGTGGCCGCCAGGACGACAACGAAGAAGCCATCGCCAAACGTTTTGAAGAATATCGCACCGTCACACAGCCGATTCTGCAGCATTTTCGCGAGGAAGGTGTCGAGGTGTACGACATTGACGCCTCCCAAAGGCCACGGGCCGTGCATGACGACATCTTAAAACGTATTGATTAAGGGCCACACGATGACACCAAAAACTGACGCCGAAATCGCTGCCATGCGCGAAAGCGGCCGAATGCTTGCTACCGTTCTGAACGTATTACGCGAGCGCACCAAGGCTGGACTAACGCCTAAGGATATGTCTGACATTGCCAAAGAGGAGTTGCAAAAACTGGGCGGCCAGCCGGCCTTTTTGGGGTACGAGGGGTATTCGGATATTATTTGTATATCCGTCAATAATCAAGTACAGCACAGTATTCCCAATTCTATTCCATTCCAAGACGGGGACGTCGTCAACTACGATTTCGGCGTTACCTACAAAGGCATGATTACCGATGCAGGTATCACCGTTTGCGTTGGTAACAAATTTACTCCGGACAGCAAGCGCCTGCTGACCGGCACCGAGCGTGCCCTGTACGAAGGTTTACGGGCGGTGCGGGCTGGTGCGCGCGTTGGCGATATCTCTGCTGTCGTCGAACGAGTTTTGCGCAAACACAAACTTGGCATTGTGCGTGAGCTTGTCGGCCATGGCGTTGGCCACGAGCTTCACGAAGAACCCGAAATCCCTAACTACGGCCGCGCGGGTACGGGACCGGTACTCAAAACTGGTATGACTATTGCCATTGAACCGATCACGACCCTCGGCAGTGCTGCGATCTACCAGGCACGCGATGGCTGGACCTTGCTTACACAGGACGGCAGCTGGTCGGCGCAGTTCGAGCACACCGTTTTGGTTACGCCAACAGGGTGCGAAATCCTCACCAAAGCATAAAACTTGCTCAAAACCAAAGATAAGCGGTATACTGCTTGCATATGCACGGTTCTCCGTCTTCCACACCGTTTGTTGGCCTAGATATAGGCACAAGTACTGTACGATGCGTCGTCGGTACGGTTGACCCGAACAATGCGGGTAAGTTATCTATTGTGGGGCACGGCAGTGCGCGCAACCTGGGTATGCGCCGTGGTATTGTGGTGCATGTGGAGGACGCGGCCGAGGCAATTGTGCACGCCATAACAGAGGCAGAGCGAGTTTCCGGTATGCGCATCCAAGGCGCTACGGTTAACGTTAACGGCTCGCACGTCAGTGGCATGAACTCTAAAGGTGTCATTGCCATTAGCGCCGCCAATCGCGAGATCTCGGTCGAAGACCGAATTCGTGCTGAGGAAGCGGCAACTATTATGCAATTGCCGACCAACCGCGAGATTATTCAGGTGTTTGCCAAAAACTACCGGCTTGATGGCCAGGAAAATATCAAAGACCCCGTTGGTATGCATGGCGTTCGACTAGAGGTCGACACGCATATTGTCACTGCGGCAACGCCCAATTTGCGCAACCTGGACATGGCGCTGGAAAAAGCTCAAGTCATTGGCCACAATCATACTCTTTCTAGTTTGGCTGCCGCTGAGGCGGTCATGGATCGGCAGCAAAAAGAGGCTGGTACGCTGTTGCTGGACATTGGTGCCGGGACAACCAACGTTTTGGTTCTCGAGGATGGCGAGGTGCAGCACGTTGCCGTATTGCCCATCGGCAGCATGCACATTACCAATGACCTGGCAATTGGTCTCAGGACTGATTTGGATGTTGCCGAAGCGGTCAAGGTGAAGTTTGCGACACTGGATTCCAAGGCACTCAAGCGCGACATTCGCCTGAAGATGCATGACAAAGACCACATCTTTAAGGCCGAGGAAGTGGCCATGATTACCGAAGCTCGCGTCGAAGAGCTTCTGGAATACGTCCAAAAAGAACTGACCCGCATTCACCGCGCGCACAAGTTGCCTGGTGGCGTGGTTATTGTTGGTGGCGCCGCCAAACTTCCTGGTATTGCCGAATTCACCAAAGAAAAATTACAATTAGCCGCACGCATTGGCAAATTGCACGGTGTTTCGGGCTTGGTTGATACTGTTTCTGACCCAGAATATGCGGCCGCAGTCGGGCTTATGATTCTCGACATGCTGCTTGTTCCAGAGGCCGCGCCAGCCGGTGGTGGCAAAACTAGTGACCGAGCACTAAAATTGGTCGACAATTTGTTGAACCGTTTTAGACGTTAAACGTCTGTGCACACAATGTAGTCGCCGGGCCTTTGGCGCAAATCATCCCGCATAAGTTTGTTGCACGTCCTGGAAGCCTACGGTATACTCTCCATATAACGTGAAGAAAAGAGAGGGTTATCACTTATGCCTCAAGTTGCACCGGCTATAGAAACATTTGCACGAATCAAAGTCATTGGTGTTGGTGGGGCCGGTGGAGCTGCAATTAACCGCATGGTTGATGCCGGTGTTGAGGGTGTGGAATTCATTGCCATTAACACCGATGCGCAGGCTTTGCACCACTCGCGCGCCAAAGTCAAAATTCACATTGGCAAGGACGCTACACGCGGTCTAGGCGCGGGTGCTAACCCCTCTGTTGGCGAACAGGCAGCCCGCGAATCTATCGACGAGATCAAGAAGGCATTGGAAGGCGCCGACATGGTATTTGTTACCATCGGTGCGGGCGGCGGTACGGGGAGCGGTGCGGGCCACGTGGTCGCACAGGCCGCCAAAGATATGGGTATCCTGGTGGTTGGCTTTGCCACTAAGCCATTTGCCTTCGAGGGTGAGAAGCGCCGTCGTAACGCCGAAGATGCCATCGCTAATCTGCGTAGCGCCGTCGATACCCTAATTATTATTCCAAACGACCGCTTGTTGCAGACCATCGATCGCCAAACGCCATTGGTAGAGGCGTTCAAGGTCGCTGACGATGTGTTGCGCCAAGGCGTGCAGGGCATTTCGGATCTTATTACCGTCCACGGTTTGATCAACCTCGACTTTGCCGACGTCAAAACAGTCATGAGTAATGCTGGCTCGGCGCTGATGGGTATTGGTCGCGCTAGTGGTGAAAACCGCGCCGTCCAGGCCGCACAGCAGGCGATTGATTCGCCGCTTCTGGAGGTGTCGATCGATGGTGCTCGCGGTATTCTGTTCAACGTCATCGGTGGTGAAGATCTGTCGATGCATGAAATCAACACGGCTGCCGAAACGATTACGACAGCCGCTGATCCCGACGCAAACATTATATTTGGTGCCACCATCAATCCGGATATCCAAGGTGAGCTGATTATCACTGTGGTTGCTACGGGATTTGATGCATCATACTTTGCAGAGCGAACGCAATCAACGGCAACGGATACGGATGCGCCCACACTGAGTCAGTCTGCGACCGACGACGCCGTGACGCCGGTGGCACGTCCGACTGAACCCGAGATGTCTAGCATTGATATGACGCTGGACGAGCAGACTCCTGCAACTGATTTCAAATCTGACAGTCCGATGCCCAATATCTGGACAATTGATGATGACCACCATGATGATATGTCGACGGAACACGATGCGCCACACCACGACGTTGTGCTTTCGCAAGACGTGGATAAAGACATGGCTAAGGAGCTGGAAAAACCTTCATTCCTGCGCCGCCTGGCCAAGCGAGTTAAGGACAGCGGTGAATCTGATAAAACAGATCAAAACGACTAGATTCGTATTAAATAATACAACCCATTTTTGTGTTTAAACGATTGAATAACCCCACAAATAGAGCTACTATAGAAAACATAACCGCTATATATAGCGATAGTACGTTATCAATCATGGAAGGGAGACATGCGGTATGAGATGCAGTCAGTGTCATTTTACTGATACAAAGGTCATCGAATCGCGTGAGGCAGCCGACGGGCAGGCTATTCGCCGTCGCCGGGCCTGCACAGAATGCGGTTATCGCTTTACGACATACGAACGTGTCGAACGCCCTCAGCTGATCGTTATTAAGAACGATGGTACGCGCGAACTGTTTAGCCGCGACAAATTATTGGCCGGCCTGTACCGCGCGTGCGAAAAAACATCAGTGACTAATTTGCAACTGGAACGACTGGTGTCGGATATCGAGCAAGAGCTATACGCCTGCGGCGAGCCCGAGGTGCCATCAACCAAGCTTGGCGAGAAAGTCATGGAACGCCTGGCGCAGCTGAACGAAGTGGCGTACGTGCGTTTTGCTAGTGTCTATCGGCGTTTTAAAGATATCGCGGGCTTCGAGCAAGAGCTGTCGCACATCAAAGAACGCGCGCTCGCACCCAAAATTTAGCCTAGGTGAAAAATACATCGCCGGCTCCCCCTGAGACCTCATTTTTTGGCTTGTGCGTGGCGCGCCAAGTGGCGTATAACAATACGTACTAGAGTGTGAGGCTCGGTGGGAGCTGACGGCGCCTTAGGGGACTTAAGGGGGCTTGCTCTAACAAACAATCAAAACAATCAAGTAACGTCCTGGTGGTGAGTCGGGACAAAAAGTGAGGGTATTATGGGACAAACAACCAGTCTTCAGGCCGGGGGACGATTTTTCACCCCGCCGAAAAGCAAAGCATACGACCAGTTGAAGTGGTCGAAACAGGATTCGATTATCAAAAATCCTGCGACCGGCAAGCCGGTGTTCGAACAAAAGGACGTTGAGTTTTCTGAAGGCTGGTCGCCCAACGCGATTAACATCGTGGCGCAGAAGTATTTTTGCGGTACGCCTGGGACGCCGCAGCGCGAGTACTCTCTTAAACAATTGATTGACCGCGTGGTCGACACAGTTACGCGACAAGGCTTGCAAGAGGGATACTTTGAGACTGAAGTCGAAGCTGAAGATTTCCGCGAAGACCTTAAATACGTACTGGCGACGCAGCGTGCCGCATTCAACTCACCAGTGTGGTTTAACATCGGTGCTCCGGGCCGCGCGCAGCAAGCCAGCGCCTGCTTTATTTTGGGCGTCGAGGACACCATGCAGTCCATCCTGAACTGGTACACCGAAGAAGGCATGATCTTCAAGGGTGGCTCGGGCGCTGGGCTTAACTTGAGCGCTATCCGTTCATCCGCCGAAGGCCTGAGTGGCAGTAACGGCAAGGCGTCTGGCCCGGTCAGCTTTATGCGCGGGGCCGACTCGTCTGCGGGCTCCATCGCCAGTGGCGGCAAGACTCGCCGGGCGGCCAAGATGGTAATTCTGAACGCAGATCACCCGGACATTCAGCAATTCATCTGGTGCAAGGCGATCGAAGAGCGCAAGTCGCGCGTGCTGCAAGCCAATGGTTTCGACATGAGCCTGAACGGCGCCGACGCCTTCAGCGTGCAATACCAGAACGCTAATAACTCGGTGCGCGTCACCGACGACTTTATGCAGGCGGTCGCTAACGACGACGACTGGCAACTGGTTGCGGTCAAAGACGGCAAACCGGTCAAGACCATGAAAGCCCGTGCGCTGTTCCGCGAAATCGCCGAAGCGACTTGGGAATGTGCCGACCCCGGCATGCAGTTTGACACAACCATCAACCGCTGGCACACTACGCCAAACGCCGGTCGCATCAACGGTAGCAACCCCTGCAGCGAATACATGCACTTGGACAACTCGGCCTGCAACCTGGCGTCGATCAACTTGCTCAAATACTTGCGTGACGACAACACCTTTGACATTGAAGCCTTCCGGCACACCGTTGAGCTGATCTTTACGGCGCAGGAAATCTTGGTCGGCTATTCAGAATACCCAACCGAGCGGATCACCAAAAATGCCAAAGCCTACCGGGAGCTGGGCATTGGCTACGCCAACCTCGGTGCGCTGCTTATGGCGCAAGGGTTGCCGTACGATTCCGCCGAAGGCCGTGCTCAAGCCGCTGCCATTACTGCTCTGATGACCGGTCATTCGTACGCGACAAGCGCGCGCATGGCTAAGCGTGTGGGTCCGTTCGCCGGCTTCCGCAAGGACCGCGAAGGCATGCTGCACGTCCTGCGCATGCACCGCGAAGAAGTCTCCAAGATTGACGCCAGCCTCGTATCCGAAGAACTGTTAAGTGCTGCGGCGAGTGCCTGGGATGAAGCAGTCGAACTGGGTGAAGTCTACGGTGTGCGCAACTCCCAAGCCAGTGTGCTCGCTCCAACTGGCACTATTGGCCTAATGATGGACTGCGACACTACTGGCATTGAACCTGACTTTGCCTTGGTTAAACACAAAAACTTGGTCGGTGGCGGGTCAATGGCTATCGTTAACCAGACTGTGCCACGCGCGCTCAAGACCTTGGGTTACACCAAGCAGCAAGCTGATGACATTGTCGACTACATCTTCGAGCACAACACGGTTGTCGACGCGCCACACCTCAAAAAGGAACACTACGCAATATTCGCTTGCGCCGTCGGCGACAATGCCATTCACTACTTGGGTCATGTCAAAATGATGTCAGCAGTACAACCATTTTTGTCTGGCGCCATCAGTAAAACGGTTAACATGCCCGAAGCCGCAACCGTCGAAGAGATTGAACAGCTGCACGTCGACGCATGGAAAATGGGCCTCAAAGCCATCGCCATTTACCGCGACAACTGTAAGGTCGCACAGCCGCTCTCGGGCAAAAAGAAGGAAGTCAAGGCCGAGGAAGCGCCAGCTGCAGCTGTAGCGATTGCAACCAGCCCAGTAGCTGCCGTAGCCGAAGTTGCTAGCGACCGCATCCTGGTCAAGGGCGCCGTCCGTCGTTTGCTGCCACGCCGCCGCACGAGCCGTACCTACAAATTCAGCATTGCTGACCTCAAAGGTTTCTTTACGGTCAGTGAGTACGAAGACGGTACGCCGGGCGAATTGTTTGTCAGCGTGTCCAAGCAAGGATCAACGCTATCTGGTCTGATGGACTCGTTCGCGATCTCGGTTAGCCACGGTTTGCAGTACGGGGTGCCACTCAAGAGCTACGTCAAAACACTCATGAGCAGCAGCTTCGCGCCGTCCGGCATTACCGACGACCCGGACATTCGCACTGCCAGCTCCATCACGGACTACATCTTCCGGCGACTCGCGCTGGACTACTTGAGCTTCGACGATCGTTTGGAGCTGGGGTTGGCCTCCATAGAAGACATGCCTGAAGCACAAACGACGATGCTGTTAACTGACGATCAGTCCACTGAAGGCAAATTGGTTGTAGAGGTCGACAAAACCAAGGAAGCACCGGCTGTTGCTGGACAGCAGGCCACTGCGTCTGTCACCGCACAGGCCGAAGCTTCCAAGCCCACGAAGACCAAAGCCGACAGCACCGCGCCCCTCTGTTACAACTGTGGCAACCAGACACAGCGGGCCGGCAGCTGTTACGTCTGCACAAGCTGCGGGTCAACAACTGGCTGTAGTTAGGCGGTATTGGCCTAAGCTCGCACCGCAAGAACCGCTCGAAAATGAGCGGTTCTTCCTTGTGCTGGTTTGGCAACGTGTGGTAAGCTCGTTGCATATGAAGGTGCTTATCCTTTATCGCCCTAATTCAGAGCACGCCACCACCGTCGAATCATTCGTACGTGACTTTGAGCACCAGCACGATCCTAGCGAAAAGATCGAGCTAGTAAGCGTCAACACGCGCGACGGAGCGGCGACCGCGGCGTTATATGACGTGTGGAATTTCCCGACTATCATGGTGGTGACCGACGACGGCCGAACAATGAACATGTGGCAAGGTGAGCCAATGCCACTTATGGACGAGGTCGCCGCCTACTTGCGCGCGTAGCCTTCCGATCACGGTCTAGGCTCAACGTAGTAATGTACGGATTTGCAAGGCGAGGAGAAGTGAAGTATTATAGAGATGTTACTTTTGTAACAACAATGCATTCTGTATAACAGATGAGTGGCCATCAACCACGAAGCAGCGGGAAGAAATCGACGTATCGAAAATAGACCCCGACGGGACAGCCCGACACAGCTGACAACAAAGCGCCGAAGAGTCATCTCTTTTGGAAGTTGGATGGTACCGCCCGCCTGAGTCCGGGTTCCAACAGCCGAAAGAGGTGACTTTTGCTATAGACACTACTTACGAGAGGAGAGTGTATGAAATTCAAACAAGGCACGCGCAGGCGAGCAATCGAATACGAAAAAGACCTGGTACTTTATTGGAAAAAAAACAACACTTTTGAAAAGTCGGTGACGCAGCGACCAGAGACCAACGCGTATGTTTTTTATGATGGGCCACCATTCATTACTGGTGTGCCACACCACGGTACGCTACTAACGAGTGTTGTAAAAGACGCGGTGCCTCGCTATTGGGCCATGCAGGGAAAGCGTGTTGAACGTGTGTGGGGTTGGGATTGTCACGGTTTGCCCGCCGAAGTCTTTACCGAAAAGAAATTAGGCATTCAAGATAAGCGTGACATTGGTGCCAAAATCAGCCTGGAAACGTACATCATGACCTGCCGCGAAAACATGGTGCAGACTGGATCGTTATGGGAAGACACCATCGATCGCATTGGCCGCTGGGTGGACTTTAAGGGCGCCTACAAAACCATGGACAAAGAGTACATGGAGAGCGTTTGGTGGGCGTTCAAACAGTTATATGACAAAGGCAAAATTTACGAAGGCGAAAAAGTGTTGCTGTACTGCACGCGCGACGCCACGCCGATTTCCAAAGCCGAAGTTGCCATGGACAACTCCTATCAGGACGTGACTGACCCATCGGTATTTGTAAAATTTAAGCTGAAGGACGAGGATTCGTACCTGTTGGCGTGGACAACCACGCCGTGGACATTGCCCGCTAACACCGCTGTGGCCGTCAATCAGGCCTTTGATTACGTTGAGGTCAAACTAGACGATGGCCAGCAGTTCATCCTGGCCAAAGATTTAGCTGCCAAGGTATTGGTGGACGAAAAACATCAACCGCTCAAATACACCATTGTCCGCACACTCAAGGGCAAAGAACTGGTTGGCAAAAGCTACGAACCCCTATTCGAAGACCGCGGTGCCAATGCGCACAAAATCTGGCACGCCAACTATGTGAGCGTCGAAGACGGCTCGGGACTCGTGCACATTGCGCCAGCCTATGGTGAAGAGGACTTCCAACTCGCCAAAGAAAAGGGCATCCCGCTCGTGTCCAACATCGACGACAGCGGCTTTTACGATTCTGGCGAATGGAAGGGGCAGTACGTTTGGGACGCCAACAAGCCAATCGCCAAAGCGTTGCACGAGCGTGGCGTTGTCTGGAAAATCGACTACATCCGCCACAGTTACCCCCACTGCCACCGATGTGGCACCAAGTTGATGTACCGCGCGCACCCCAGTTGGTTTATGGATATCGACGGCCAGCGTGAACAAATGCTGGAGCAAAACGGCTCTGTTAATTGGTTCCCGGAACACATCAAAAACGGCCGCAGCGCCAAAACCATCCAGACCGCACCGGACTGGAACCTCAGTCGCGACCGTTTTTGGGCCTCGGCCATGCCAGTCTGGAAAGGCACCGACAAGCACGGCCAAACGCACGTTAAAGTCGTGGGTAGCTACGCTGAACTCAAGGAGCTAAGCGGCAAAGAACTTCCTGACTACCATCGCCCATGGATCGATGACGTGACCTTTACGATCGACGGTGTCACCTACAAACGCATCGAAAAGGTCCTGGACTGCTGGTTCGAAAGCGGCTCCATGCCGTTCGCCCAGTTCCATTATCCGTTTGAAAACGTCAAAAAGTTTGAACAAAATTTTCCCGGCGATTTCATTGTGGAGTACGTTCCGCAAGTTCGTGCCTGGTTCTATTACATGAGCGCCGTTAATGTCGGTTTATTCGGCAAAGTGCCCTTCAAAACAGCGTTGGTGCATGGTACGCTCGCCGGTAACGATGGCCGTAAAATGAGCAAAAGCTTTGGCAACTACACCGATCCGAACGTGCTCATGGACGAATACTCAGCCGACAGCCTGCGCTTTTTGTTCTTGAGTTCACCCCTGTTAAACGGGGAAGACTACGCGCTCATTGACAAGGATGTAGCAGATGTGGCGCGCAAACTGAGTATGGTGTGGAACATGTACGACTTCTTTACGCTGTACGCCGATGTGGACGGCTGGGAGTGGGACGGCAGTTACGACGACCCTAGCGCGCACCTAACAAACCCGCTCGACCAATGGATTGTGTCGCGCGTGCACCAGCTGACGCAGGAAGTCGAAAAACACATGAATGCCTACGACCTTCCCAATGCCGTTAAGCCTATTTTGCCGTTCATTGATGATGCGTCCAACTGGTATGTGCGCCGGTCACGCCGCCGCTTCTGGAAGAGTGGCGACGACGTGGATAAAAGCACCGCGTATCGCACCTTGCACTATGTGCTGGTTCAGTTGGCGCACGTCATGGCGCCATTCACGCCGTTCCTGGCTGAAGAACTATACCAAAAGCTGACTGGCGGGGAATCGGTCCACCTTCGCGATTGGCCAAAAGTCGGCCACATTAACGAGCTAGTGCTGGAAGCGATGGCGCAGACACGCAAGGTTATCGAAGACGGTCTTAGAAGAAGGGCGCTAGCGGGTATTAAAGTTCGCCAACCTCTACGCGCTGGCCTTGGTAATGCAGCAGGCATATCGCCCGAATACAGAGACTTTGCGGCTGAAATTGTAAAAGAGGAAGTTAACCTCAAACGATTTTCGTGGAGTGACGGTATAAATGAGGCTTCAAGAGAGCTGTCGCCTCTAATGGTTTTGTTGAAGAACGAAAAGGGTCAGCTTGTGCTAGACACTGAGCTTACTCCGGCACTCAAACGCGAAGGTATGGCGCGCGAGGTGATTCGCAATGTGCAAAGCGCACGTAAGCAGGCTGGACTGAACGTCGATGACCGGGTTCATTTGAGCTTGTCGACCTCTGATGAAGAACTGCACAAGGCAATTACCGAGCACGAAAAAACGATCGCCGATGAAACGCTGGCTAAAACGCTGGTTTTTGACCAAACGTTTGCACACGAAACCAGTTGCAGCATTGACGATGCTCCGCTCACCGTGGCGCTCGAAAAAGCCTGAAACCATGCACGGGAACACTTTACAGAGGAAGCAATATCTGGTATCATCTCTTGGTAGTTACATTCTGATAAAGAGAGTAGAAGAAATATGAAAAAAGCAGTTATTGCGACCGGCGGCAAGCAGTACTTGGTCACCGAAGGTGAAACCATCGAAGTTGAATTGCTGCACGCTGACGACAAGAAGGTTACTTTTGAGCCGTTGCTCGTCATTGACGGCGACAGCGTAACTGTCGGCGTACCAGTTGTCGACAAAGCCAAAGTAAGCGCTGAAGTAGTTGAGGACGAAGTGAAGGCTGATAAAGTCACCGCCATTCGCTACAAGGCCAAAAAACGCGTGCACAAAGTACGTGGTCACCGCCAGCGCCACACGGCAATCAAAATCACCAAAATTGCCTAACATCGGCACATCCCTTGTGGATAACTCAACGAGCCTATAACGGCTCGTTGTTTTTATTACGCGCAAAAAGCACATGAAAGCATGCCGGGCGAACTAAAAAACCATAACCAATAACAGATCAAAAAACTGTATTCGTTGTCATAATTATCTCAGTTTGCGGGGTCGTGGGGTCAAAATACCTCTGTTAACACAGCATACATTTTTTGGGTTTTTAAACTTGAGCCACTCTTGCAATAAGCGGATAATAGTAACGTACGGCTGAGTCTAGTCAGGCTCCACGTAAAACAAAAACCATGTTAAAACCAAAAACAAAACTAACTGCTGTGTTATTCCGCACGTCATTACTGGTCGTGCTGGTGGTGGCTGTGGCGACAAGTTTGGTTCTGGCCTGGGAAAAACCGCAGCGCGCGGCAGCGGCCACAAGTAGTACGCTCAACTTTCAGGCGCGTCTGCTGACTTCGGCTGGCAACTTGGTGGCAGATGGTAACTACAATGTCGAATTTAAACTATACAACGCGTTGACCTCAAGCGGCTCAACCCAAGGCTCGTGTACTGGTGACAGCAACTGTCTATGGACGGAGACACGCATCAGCGGTAACCAGGTTCGCGTAGTCAACGGCTACCTGACGGTAAACTTGGGCAGCGTCACCTCCTTCCCAACTACGATTAACTGGGACCAGGAGCTATGGTTGAGCATGCGTGTCGGGGGTACGGGCTCACCGGTCTGGGACGGTGAAATGACACCTCGCCTCAAACTGACAGCGGTGCCATATGCGTTTCGTGCCGGATCGTTGGCGCAGTTGACTGGTTCGAATACCAGTACGCTCGGCTGGGCCACGCAGACCGCGCCCAACAGCATTTTGCTACCGAACGAAGGCGGTACGCTCTGTATTCAGAACTCTAGTAACTGTGGCTTTTTGACGAGCGGCGGCGCGAGCGGCAGCTTTGTGCAGTTGCAGGGTTCGACGCCGGGCAGTGCACAGACGGGTAACTTTAACATCAGCGGCACGGGTATTGCGGGCACGTTGCAGGCAACGACGGTGTACGGCAACACGTTGGACTCGGTCAGCTCTGGTGGGTCGATCAGTATCGGCACGACCAATGCTACAGCAGGTATTACGCTGGCGCAAAATGTTAGTGTAGCAAGCGGCAAAACGCTGACAGTCAACGGCGATACACTCATCAAAGACACCTCGGCAACAGCGCTGCGTGTGCAAAACGCTGGCGGCACGACCACGTACTTTAACGTCGATGCTTCCAGCGGTCGCGTAAGCATTGGGAACGGCTCAGGCAGTTACCCGCTGGACGTTACCGGCGACATTAATACCTCCACGCAGTACCGGATTGGCGGCAACGTGATCTGTACGTCGAGCGGCTGTTCGCCAGCGGCAGGGTCGGGCAACTACATCCAGAACACAACAACGGTGCAGACAGCGACGTACGCCATTCAGAGCACGGGGATTAACACGACGACAGCGGTCCTCAAGGTGTTAAGTGGACAGAACAATGACGTGCTGGATATTCAGGATCCGTCGGGCAATCCGATCGCGGGTATTGAATCCAGTGGTGCGATCTTTAGCGCACCATCAGGTACGTCTATTCCGGCCAACGTGCGATTGTTCGCGCAGCCGCTGGCCTCGAGCAGCACGGCACTTATTGTCCGCGCAGCCGCGAGCGCCACGGCGGACATCATTGATGCGCAAGATGCGACGGGTACGAACACTATGTTCTCGGTCGGTGCGACGGGTAGTGTGGCAACCAAAACAACCACTAACGTCAACACGGCGTTCCAGGTAGAAAACAGCAACGGTATTTCGGTATTAACGGCGGACACGACGGCAACGACTAACCTGCTGGCCAACCCAGGATTTGAAGTAAACGCAACGGGTTGGACCAACACGACTGGTGGTACGCTGACGCGGCCAGGCACCGCGGCCAACGCATACGAAGGTCTGAACTATGGTCAGGTTGTAACGACCGCAACTATTGGCGCGGGCATCAAGACTAATGGTACTGCCGGTTTTGCTAGCGGCTCGTCACCAGCTACGGGCACCTATACGTTGAGCTTCTTTGCAAAATTGGCGACGGGCAGCAACGCGTTCGCCACCTTGCAAGCGGGTTATAACCAGGGCGCGAGCGATGTGAACTGTACGCTCAGCAGTACAACGGTGCTGACGACGGGCTACCAGCGCTACAGCTGTACATTCACGACGACGGGGGCGATATCTTATGTATTCATCCGGCAGAGCGACAACGTGATTCACACCTTCTACGTGGATGGCGTGCAGCTACAAACCGGCTCCTCCGCAACAACATATCAGATGGGCGGTTTGCAGCTGAATGGAATTATTACGGCACCGGTTTCATTGCAAGCACCGTCGAATTCTACCTCCGCCTTCCAGATTCAGGACGCAACTGGCGCGAGCAACTTGTTTGTGGCAGATACGCTGAACGGACGGATTGGGATTGGCACAGCTACACCGGCCTACAAGCTGGACGTTGTGGGCGACGCCAATATTTCGAGCGGCAGCGCGTATAGGATTAACGGTACGAGTATTTGTACGTCGAGCGGCTGTACTGCTTCGGCGGCGTCCGCAATCTTGAATCAGACGACGCTTCAGACCTCAGCGAGCTTTAACATCCAGGGAAGTTCTGGCAACGTAACAGGGGTATTGGAAGCGAACGGTGCGGACATCTTGGATCTCAAAAACGCTAGCGCGGTTAATGTGGCGACGTTTGGCGCAACTGGCGCGGTACTGCTGAAGAACTCAACGGACTCGACGAGTGCGTTTCAAGTACAACAGAACGGCTCGAGCACGCCGGTGCTCAACGTCGATACCTCGAACGCCCGTGTCAGCATTGGCCAAGCCACGCCGTCGCGGTTGTTTGACGTCGCGCAGAACAGCAGCCAGATCACGGCGCCGATGGAGCTACTGGAACAAAACGGCACCGGTGACGCCACGATTGAACTAAAGAGCGCCACAACCGGCACCAGTTTCTATGTCGGTCAGGATACGAGCAACTCCGGGGCGTTCACCGTTAACTCCTCCACGGCAGCCACCCCAAATGGCATTACGTTCGTGCAGACCGCCACAGCCAGTCCCAGCGCAATCGATGGCGGCACCAACCCTATTGCCCAAGCTTTCGCCTCAAGCGTAACCTCTGGCAACCTGATTATTGCAGCTTTCGCGTGGTCACATACCGGATCAGAGACATTCAGCTGCGGCGACTCATTGAGTAATACCTTCAGTAGCACGAGCATCTACCACACGGGTGCGACGACCGAGATGGGCGTGTGCTGGGCGATTACCAGCTCGAGCGGCTCGGACACTATTTCAGTTACGCTGCCCGGAAGCCGAATCTTCACGCGTATGGCCGTCAGCGAATACCACAACACGTCGGGGACGCCGCTTGACGTCAGCGCCGTTTCTACTGCAACCGCCGCGACTACCACAGGCTCCAACAACGCCACGACCGGCAGCGCCACTACCACGCAGGCAAATGATTTGGTATTTGGCGCAATTGAGGATACGGGCAACGCTGCGCTCGCCAACTTGAGCGCCGGCACTGGGTACACGAGTCGCGGCATAGAAACCACGCCAGACAATGACCGCTTCATGACTGAAGATAAAATCCAGGCAACGGCCGCCTCAACGACCGCAACATTTACCGATGCCGCCGGCTCCGGGCAGCAGTATCTAGCAATAATGGTCGCGTTCAAGGCTGCACCGGCGACCATTACCGACACGTTCAACAACTCGCTCTTTACGCTTTCGCAGAGTGGCGCGGCGAAGTTTACGAACTCTACCAACTCAACCTCTCAGTTTACCATCCAAAACGCTAGTGGTACGCAGTTGTTTGGCGTCGATAGCACGAACAGCTACGTTAACATTGGAAACGGTACCACTGGTAGTACCACGCCCGTACTGCTAGTGCTCAACAGCAAAACCACTTCCGGTGACCCGGGAACTGGGGTTGAGGGCGCGATGTACTATAACGCATCGACCAAGAGTTTCCGCTGTTACTTCAACGCTGCATGGCATCCATGTGCGGGTGGAGCGGTGTATTCGCAGACCGGAATACCGTCAGGCGATAGTATTGCCAACACGACCTCACTGACTCCTTTTACTGAGTCGTATACGATCCCGGGCAACGACTGCGTAACGGGTAGGAACTACCGTTTGAAGGCAGGCGGAATCTATACTACTACGTCGGGTGGTACGAACTCGATAATATTGACGCTCAAAATGGGGACCACGGTACTGGTGGCCACGCCGGCAGTAACACTTACGAACAGCATACTAGCCAGCTCTGCTGTTAGCTGGACTTTCTCTGCGGATATTCAATGTTACACCGGTAACCCAAGCACAACAGGGAATATAAATGCACAGGCAAGCGAAACGGTAGCGACCAGTACTTCCGGAGGCACGGTCATAGAAGTTCTTGCGCCGAACAGCAACGCCAACGCCAACGGCTTCGTAACGCTCAACAGCACAACAAGCCAGGCCCTGACGCTTAATGCTACGTGGAGCGTGGCTTCATCGCAGAACATCATACAGCTCCGCCAGTTTACTCTGGAGGCGATCGGGCCATAATGCGAAAGGCGTAGCCCTAGCTTAAAAAGGTTAGGAGCTGAGGCGGCTTGCCGTCGGCGCGTACTATCGTTCAGCGGTTGCCGGGCAGTGGAACGAGCTTTGCCATGAGTGCTTCGATAGTACTGGCATGTACGGTCTCTGCCGCATTGACACTTATGAGTGTCTGGGGACTTTTGCTCGTAATCAATGTGCCAATTGTTCTGCCTTCGCGATTGGATATAGCACCGTTGCCATTTACGTTGTTGACCGCCTGATCGCCTTGGGGTTTGCTGTTTGCAAAATCATTGGGCAGAGCTTGTTCCGAAATCACCACTGAGTTACCGGCCGCATCTTGTCCCTGAAGGAATAAAACTCCAGCACTATAGCTTATGTTTTTTGTGTTAAAGTTAAAGCCTTGTGGAGCTGCGCCCCGGAAAAAGTAGGGTGTAAAATCGCTGATTTGGCCGGTGATCGCTGCTGGCAGTTTGGGAGTAGAATCCGGACGAGCGGAATCGCCCGAGGCAAACAGAACGTAGACGCCCGCTCCTAACAGGACGACCACGGCAGCCACTATGACAAGCTTTGGCTGGGCATATTTTGCGACATGGCGCTTTTTTGTCGGTGGCATATTGGTGGATGTAGCGTAGCCGAGTTGAGGGGTTTGAGGGGTTCGTCTCTGCATAGAGTCGTGGCCCTGCCTGTGTCCTGATCTTGGCGTAGAGCGCGGCGAAGCCGGCTTCATTTGCAAATCATGCGCGGCACGACGCAGGCGATCCTCAATCCCTTCACTCATATAGTTTAAATCTACCGCATTTGCTTATGGTAAAGCAAGATGTGAAGCAACGCTTCTTTGTACTAGTATTATGCGGCTAGTTTATTGCTTTGCTTCTGGTTGGTCGAACGGGTATAATCGTTAGCAGTAAGGGTCGGGCTTGTCATGATATTTTCCTACCGGGGCGCGTTTCGGTTACGACATCTTTTTTCGGGCATCCTTGTGGTGATGTTGGCCCTATTAAGTTGCGCTCCGGTCGCAGCGCAAAGCAATTCTGCGATTGCCCAGCAGTTTCAAACCAAGGACTCCGGCGTGACTGCGACGTCTTTGGTAAGTAACCAAAAGGGTGATCCCAACTCGGTGATGTTGAGTAGCGCCGACAGCGCAGACCAGCTGGCGGGCGTTGTTAGCAGCAAGGCACTGATTGAGCTTTCCGACGGTGGTACTGGCGTGCAAGTGGTCACGAGCGGGCTCACAAATGCATTGGTCAGCGACCTCAACGGTTCGGTGGTAACTGGCGATAAGATTACCGCCTCACCGGTGGAAGGTGTGGGCATGCGCGCCACCGACAGCACGGTGGTCGTGGGGACGGCACAAGCTTCGCTGAGCAGCGTGCAGACCGAAACACGCGAAATCACCGATACGCAGGGCAAAAAGCAGACAATTCACATCGGCGTGATTCCAGTGCAGGTGAGTGTGGCGTTTTATTCGGTCAGTAGCAAGCAGTCGGCGTTTGTGCCGCCATTTTTGCAAAGCTTGGCGAATTCGGTGACCGGCCGCGAAGTGTCACCGGTGCGTGTGTTGGTCGCGGCGCTCATTTTGCTGCTGCTGTTTTTGAGCATCACGGTGCTGCTGTATTCCTCGGTCAGGTCGAGCATTATTTCGATCGGCCGCAATCCGTTGTCGGAAAGCGCGGTGCGCAAAAGCTTACTAGAGGTCGGTCTGACGGTGTTCGCGGTGCTGCTGTTCGCCGTGGTGATCGTGTACCTGGTGCTGACGGTTTAAACGCAGCCGCAGACCACAAAAACACTAGTAGAACATCAAAATCGTTGTAAAAAAATATTGCCCGCCTTAACATAAGCGGTGTAAGATGAAATAGGGGCGTTCTGCCTTCTGTAAAACATCAAAAACTAAACCCAAAAACCAGTGGAAAACAAAGACCTTAAGGGCACCCTCCTCTCTGAGGAGAACGGTGATGTTGATCCGTTATCTGGTGCTCTACATACCCCACCACCGGAGTCCAACGCGTTATCATTAGAGCCGAACACAGCGGTGTTGTTCAACTCGCAAGAGCAGCAGCCCAAAAGTGCGGCCCGCCGTTTTTTGCATGCAGCAAGACGGCTTGACGTCGTGTTGGCGGCGTTGCTGCTCATTGCTGGAGCGGCAGTGCTGTTTAATGTCTTCATTCACAAACCCCAAACGTCGTCTGCAAATGTGGCGAACCGCTTTGGCACAGTGAAGATTCCTTTGGGTGAGCTTTTGAGTGGCAAAGACCTGTCGCTGGCGGGCGCGGCCAACGTGACCATCAACGGCTTTATGCAGCTGAATAGCTCCTTGGTGCTGGCGCCATCGGTGCAGCCAACCGGCGCGAGACCAGGGCAGATTTATTACGATCAGGGAACGAACCAACTTGCCTACTTTAACGGGCAAGGTTTTGTATTTTTGACCGGACCGCAAGCGGCAACGGGCGGTGTGCAAAGCCTGGGCGGTGCCACGGGTCAGTTGACGCTGGGCAATGGACTAGCATTGACCGGCAGCCAGCTCAGCAACAGCGGCGCGCTGACGGTTCAGGGGCAAACCGGCGCCGTGACATTTGCGGCTGGTGCGGGACTGGTGTTGAATGGAACGACGTTCAGCAACAGCGGCGTACTAAGCGTGGCAGCGGCAACGCCAAACGTCACCGTGACAAACGACGGCAACGGCAACGTGTCCATAGGTGTTACAGGCGCTGGGACTGGCACCGTGACGAGTAGCGGCGGAACGACGGGTACGATTCCGTTATTCACTACGTCGCAAAACATTGAAAATTCGATTATTACGCAGAGCGGATTGACGGTGACGATCTCTGGAGACCTAAGTGTCATCACGGGCGGTCTGAGCTTGAGCAATGCACTGACAGTCAGTAACGGTGGTACGGGCACGACATCATTCGCCAACAACGGCGTGTTGTACGGACAAGGTACAGGCGCGCTGGGTTCAGCGGTGGCCGCAAGCAGTGGTCTGTGCCTGATGTCAACGGGTGGTGCACCGGTGTGGGGCGCGTGCCCAGGCACATCGGGCGTCACGACGTTGAACGGCCTGAGCGGTGCATTGACGATTGCCAACTCCAGCGCCGCTGGATCAACCATCACCATCGACAATGCCAGCACGGCTGCCAAAGGTATCGCGAGCTTTAATGCCACGAACTTCAGTGTGAGTGGTGGCGCGGTGAACACGATTCAGAACATTAACACCGGTGCAACACCAACGTTTGCCGGATTGAACACAAATAGTATCACGCCGAGTGGCACGCTGACGGTGGGCTCGACGTCGCAAACGTTGGTGTTGCAGGGTAGTGCTACCACAACGTTTACCGCGACGAACGGTGCGAACACTACGGCGCTGGCATTTGTAGCGCCCACGGCGAATGTGACGTACCGGCTACAAACGGCTACCGCGGGTACGTATGACATCTGTACTACCGCAGGCAACTGTACGCCAGCGGGCGGCGTAACCACCGCAGGCGGGACGGCTAACCATTTGGCCAAGTTCAGCGGCGCGCAGGTGATCGGGGATTCAATCATCGTGGACAATGGCAGCAATGTGGACATTGGTGGCACGCTGAGCGTGCAGAGCAACGCCACGCTGACGGGTAATATTGCGGTCAACGGCGGCAGTATTACTTCGACTGGCGCGCTGAACATTACGCCGAGTGGCACACTGACGGTGGGGGTAACGGGCCAGCAATTGACGCTGCAAGGTAACGCCAGTACGCGGCTTTCGGCGACATCGGGTGCGTCGAGTACGACGTTGGTATTCCAGGCGCCCACGGCGAACGTGACGTACAGTTTGCCGACTGCAGCGGCTGGCAGCTATGATGTTTGTACCACGGTTGGCAACTGTGTAGGCACGGGCGGAGGCGTTTCGACCTCGGGCGGGACGGCGAACCGGCTGGCCAAGTTCAGCGGCGCGCAGACGATTGCTAACTCGACCATTACCGACGACGGGACGAATGTCACGACCAGTGTGAACATGATTATTCAGGGCGGCAATGTGACGGTTGGCGTGGCCGGGTCGCAAACGGGTGCGCTGAGTTTGGCGGCGGGCGGCTCGGCATTTACGGGCACGCTGATCCAGGGCGCTCTAACGGCCAACCGGACGTACACCTTGCCAGACGCTAATGGCACGGTGTGCTTGTCAACGGGGAATTGCTCAGGCACGGGTTCATCCAACACCTTGCAGGCGGCATACGACGCGGGCAACACTATTACGACAAGCAGTGCGCGCGATATCGCTTTTACTTTGTCGCACGGCGGCACGGATTCGAACTTTACGGTAACGATGGCGGCTGGCGGCACGGGTTTTGTGGACATTGTGCGTGCGGCGGGCGCAGCGACGGCGGATCCAGCGCAGATGCTGCTACTGGACAACCAGAGCACGACGCGTTCGCAACCAATTGGGCTGAAAATCCAAAGCGCCAGTGGCGGCATGGTCACGGCAATCGACGCGAGTGGAAGCAACATTACGAACGCGCTGAGCGTGGGTGCGAATGCCATCACTGGCACAACAGGTAATATAACCTACACCAATTTTAGTGTGGCTGGCGCAACCGGAAATGTGACGTCGGGGACGATTAACGGGCAGACGATTTCTAGCTCAGCCAGCTTTACAGGCACCGTGGCGGTGACGGGCGACGTGACGGTCACCAGTAATTTAGCCGTCAACGGCGGCAATATTACTTCGACGGGCGCGCTGACAGTGACACCGGGCGGGACGCTAACAATTGGCGCAACTGGCCAGCAGCTGATTCTGCAAGGCAACGCTAACACGCAGCTGACGGCGACAGGCGGCGGATTTGTGACGACGGTCGGGTTTGCAGGCTCGCCGACGGGTGCGGTTACGTACAATTTTGACCGGGCGGCTACCGCGGGCACCTATACCATCTGTACGACGGTCGGCAACTGTTCTGGATCGGGTGGCGTTACAACGCCGGGTGGCACAACGGGCACGATCCCGGTGTTTACGGGCGCGCAGGCGTTGGGCGACTCGCTGCTGTCGCAGAGTGGTAGCACGGTGACGGTCAACGGCAATCTAAACCTTATAACGGGCAACCAGTTCCAAGTGAACGGCACGCAGATTTCATCAGCCAACTTGTCGAACGACGCGAATTTGGCCAAGCTCAGTTCGTCGCAGACGTTTACGGGCAATACGGTGGCGTTCCAAAACGGCGTGAACTCGACGAATGCGTTTAACGTGCAAAACGCGGCAGGCAACAAGGTCGTGACAGTGGATTCGTCAGGCGCGCAAGTAGTGCTGGGCACCAGTAGCGCGCTGGATGGCAAGCTAGTATTTAATAATGTGTCGAACGGCAATACGGTGACGATCATTCCGGGCGCGCCGACGGCCAACCGCACACTGACCCTGCCAGACGCCAGTGGGGTGATCTGTACGGATTCGGGCAACTGTGCGGGCGCGGGCGCAACATTGCAGACGGCGTATAACTTCTCGGTCGGCGGTACAACACCTAAGATTAAGGTGAACAGTTCCTTGGGTGGCGTGGATATTCAGGACGCGGACACGCCAATTGGCGCGAACTTGCTAAACATCCGTGCGAGCAATGGCGCGGGTTTGGGTTCGGTACTGTTCGGCGTCGGTAACACTGGCCAGGTGACGCTACAGAACTCGTCCAACAGCACTACCGCATTCCGGCTGCTGACGGCGGGCGGCACCACGGTGCTGGTGGGCGATACGACGAACGGTCAGTTGCTGCTGGGCCAGTCCAGCACGCTTTCGGGTACGGTTGTCTACAAAAACTCGACCAACGCACACACGATTACGCTGACGACATCTGCACCCACAGCAGATCGGACGGTGACGTTGCCAGACGCCGACGGGACGATTTGTGTGTCGACCGGTAACTGTTCTGGTGCTGGGTCATCCAACACCTTGCAGGCGGCATACGACGCAGGCAACACCATTACCACTAGTAATTCGCGCGACATTAGCTTTACACTGGCGGACACGGCAACGGACGCCAACTTCCTGGTGAATCTGCAGTGTGTGACGGCGTGTGGGGCGAACGGACGATTTGCCGTGCAGAATTCTGGCACGGACGTGTTCGGCATCGCGCCAAATGGTGGTGCGGCAACGTTCCAAAACAAGGCAAACTCGACGGCGGGCTTACAAGTCAAAAACGCTGCTGGCACGACGACCGTGCTGGACGCTGACACGACGAACGGTCGTGTGGGCGTGGGCAACGCGGCGCCGGCGTACACGCTGGACGTTACTGGTGACGTGAACACCTCCACGCAGTACCGCATTGGCGGCACGGTCATCTGTACCGCGAGTGGCTGCACGCCGGCGGCTGGATCCAACAACTACGTACAGCTACAGGGGTCGACGCCGGGCACCGCTCAGACGGGCAATTTTAACATTACGGGCACCGGCATTGCCGCCACATTGCAAGCAAGTACAGCCGTGCAGACGCCGCTGCTGGACACGGCTTCGGCCACCACGCTAGCCATCGGCACCACCAACGCCACCGCAATCAACCTGAACCAAAACACAACGATCGCCAGCGGCAAGACGCTGACGGTGCAGGGTTCGGCATTGTTCAAGCCATCGAGCAACTCGGTTACGGCGTTCCAAATTCAGCCGAGCGCTTCGTCCACCTCTGTCCTGGACGTCGACACCACCAACAGCAGGGTCGGCATTGGCAACAACGCCCCGGCCTACGCATTAGACGTGACGGGCGATGTGAATACCTCCACACAGTACCGTATTGGCGGCACTGTGATTTGTACTTCCAGCGGCTGCACGCCGGCGGCGGGTTCCAATAACTACATCCAGAACACGACAACGGTGCAGAGTAATGCCAATATCGCTATTCAGAGTGCGGCGGATGCTAGTGTGACGATGCTGCTCAAAGAGCGCGCGACCCAAAGCGCTGACATCTTGCGCGTCACCGACAGCAGCAGTAACCCGCTATTTAACATCGACACGTTTGGTGCGGTGCGCATATACAGCGGTAAGTTTACGGTTGACTCACAAGCTGCAATCGGCGACACGGCAAGCTCCGGTCAGCAGCTGCGTGTGACGTCCAACGCAACCAGTACGGTCGGCCTGACGGTGACTGCCAACAACGTTGGCCAGACGGCCGATGTGGCACAGTTCTTTGGGCCTTCTGGCCGCAGTCTTATCTATAATGCGGCGGGTACGGCGGTGGTTAAGGCGGCTTCTGGCCAGTCGGCGGACTTGGTTGACCTGCAAGACGCATCTGGTAATGTACTCAGCAACTTCGGCTCGTCAGGCCAGTTAACGCTGGGCCGCATAGCGGCTTCAGGCACTACGCAGGCCGGGTCGTTAACGCTGGCGGATGGTACAACGGACAACTTTGGGGTAACGATTACGGCTACGACATTGACTGCTAGCCGCTCGATTCTCTTGCCAAACGAAGCTGGCACGGTATGTTTGCAAGGTTCAACCAACTGTGGCTTCGCACCAACCAGCGGTTCGGCCAACTACATCCAGAACCAAAATGCGTCGAGTCAGACGGCTAACTTCCGCATCAACGGCACGGGCCGCGCCGACACCGCATTGCAGGCTCCATTGTTTGACACGCCAACAGCCACCACGCTAGCCATCGGCACCACCAACGCCACCGCAATCAACCTGAACCAAAACACAACGATCGCCAGCAACAAATCATTCACCGCGCAGGGCACAGCGCTGTTCAAGGACGCGACCAACACGGCCACGGCGTTCCAGGTGCAAGACTCGTCGAGCAACGTGGTATTTAATGTCGACACCACCAACGACCGTGTGGGCATCGGTCAGGCGACCCCGTCGCGGCTGCTAGATATTGCTCAAAACAGTAGCCAGACGACCACGCCAATGGTGCTGCTCGAGCAAGCGGGTAGTGGCGATACGACAATAGAACTTAAGAACAGCACCGCTAGCTACTACATCGGTAATGACGCGAGCGGCCCCAACAACCTCACCATTGGCGCATCCAATCTGGCAAGTTCGTACCACGGGGGCGAGGACTTCACTATTGATCCGGCCAATATTCCTGACAACAACGGTACCGGCTGGACGATCGCTAGCCCCTTCACCTCAGGCGCTGCTGGGACGATGTCGCAGATCTCGCTCGACTTCCAAAAAATTACTAGCGGCACCACGCACTTTGACGTGGCAGTGTACTCTGACTCATCTGGTAAACCAGGGACGCTGCTTGGTTCATCGCCCAGTACGACGGTGGTGATTACGAACAGTGGCGGCCATAACTGGAACACCGCAACCCTCTCGGCGCCGGTCAGCGTAGCTGCCAGCACGAAATACTGGTTAGTCTTCCAGACTGACGACGTTATTGGTCCGACTACGAACTATTGGGCCGATGCGACGGCAACCGGCATTACGACGTGGTATGCCAGTCCGGGTACATACGGCACTTGGCCTAATACCGCTGGATTCAACAGCTCGCAGGCTAACTTTATGAACGGCATCTACGCGACCGTTACAATGACACAGACAGACAACTTCAATAATGGCATTTTTGCGGTGAGCCAAGCGGGCCAAGCTGCCTTTGGCGGGTCGTTGGGGATTGGTCTGGGTGCTGGATTTTTGACGGGCAACGCGCCCACGGGCAGTTCTACGCTACAGGTTCGCGGCAGCTGGAGTGGCAGCCAGGTAGTTGATGCTGAAAATGTCAATGCCACCGACACCTATTACGAAAGCACCCCGGCGCTCGTGTACTACCTCAGTGCCAATAGCGGTACAACCAACTCCAACACTACCTCAACCTTCGACATAACTGGTTTGCCGGAAACTGATGGTACATTCGCGTACATTTTCTCATCTGTGGCGAAGGGAGCGACGACCGGAACGCGAACGACCTCACTTATCGTGCAAGTTAATGGTAATCAGGTCAGCACGGTTACGACGGGCACCGCAGTAACAACGGCGGTTGGACCGGTGGATGAGCAATACATTGTGATGCGCGTTAATGGCAGTTGGCGCATCATGGGCTACGGTAACATTAGCACTAACAATGCCAACACCACGTACACTTCCGACACGGCCGACCTTGCGGAGTGGATTCACTACGACGGCGACCAGCCACAGCCTGGCGATGTGTTGACGGTCGGTACTGAACACGCCACGCCGTCGGCCCAAAAAACGAGCGCACCGTATGATCCTAAGATCATCGGCGTCGTGACCACCACGCCAGCACAAGTGTTTGGCGCGGACGATGGCCATTCTACGCCCATAGCGCTGACCGGTCGCGTGCCTGTTAAGGTCTCGCTGGAAAACGGTGCGATCCAGGCTGGCGACTTGCTAACATCATCGTCAACACCCGGTGTAGCCATGAAAGCGACCAAAGCTGGGCAGATCATTGGTACGGCGCTGACTGCGTACGACGGCCTGGGCGACGCTAGCGTGATGACGCAGTTGCACCCAGGCTACGGCGTGCCATTCGGCGCGACTGACACGAGTGATGTGCAATCGCAACTCAGCCATATCCAGGGACAATTGGACGGCTTTGCGAGCAGCATTAACACTGGTGAATTAACGACCACGACGCTGATGGTTACCGGCAACGCCACCATCGGCGGCGACCTAACGGTGCGTGGCATAGCCAACATCGGAACGCTTAAGCTGAGTGGGCACATTATTACCAGCGGCACTGCACCGCAAATTACCACGCAGCCGGCCGCAGGCGTCAACGCCTCAGTGACCATCAGCGGCAACGACACTGCCGGTGTGATTACAGTGGTGGCTGGCGATAATGCTGCGGCTGGCGACTTGGCAAAAATTGTATTCAACAAAGCATTTGGCGCGGCGCCGGAAGTATTCTTGACGCCAGTTGGCAAAGACAGTGCTGGACTGCCGGTGTACATTGATGGCGCGGCGCCAGACGGCTTTATGCTCGGTACGACGGCTGCGCCCCAACCGGGCAAAACGTACACGTACAACTATCATGTCTTGCAGTAACAGATGTAAACTGCGATTTCTGATGATGCGTGACCACTAGCGGTTACGGGCAACGAGTGCTATACTCTGGGGTAAAGAGGGGATATGAAACAAACAATTATCGCGGTGATTAACCAGAAGGGAGGCGTCGGCAAAACGACGACGGCGGTGAGCTTGGCGGCGCAACTCGCGTCCGATGGTGCGCCGGTCCTGCTGGTCGATCTGGATCCACAGGGCAACGCCACCAGCGGTTTGGGCCTGCCCAAAGATTCCATCGAGGCAACTAGTTACGACGTGCTGTTTGGCCGCGTCACATTGGACCAGGCGGTTCGGCCGACTGAGCGCGACGGGTTGTATATTTTGCCCGCTAACGCTAACTTGGCGGCGGCGGAGGTTGAGCTGGTCGCGCAATCTAACCGCGAATTCACCTTGCGCCAAACATTGCAAATCGGTACGTACACATACATTATTATTGACTGTCCGCCGGCATTGGGACTGTTGACCATCAACGCGCTAGTTGCGGCACACACCATTTTGATCCCCGTGCAGTCCGAATATTATGCACTGGAAGGTTTGGGGCAATTATTGGCTACCATTCAGCGGGTGCGGCAGGGCATGAATCCGTCGCTCGATCTGTTGGGCGTGCTGCTGACCATGTACGACAAGCGTACCAGTTTGTCAGAACAAGTCATGGACGAGCTGCGCCAACACTTTGGCGACAAGCTATTCAAAACAGTTATTCCGCGTAATGTGCGTTTGGCCGAAGCACCCAGCTTTGGCAAAACTATTTTCGAGCATGACCGATGGTCCAAAGGCGCCCGCGCCTACAAACAGCTTGCCAAGGAGGTAGAGAAACGTGTCAACGGTTAAAAAATCAGGGTTGGGCAGAGGGTTCGATGCATTAATTCCGCAGGATTTCGACAAAAGCCTGCTGTTTGACGACCAAGAGCGCATCCAAAAAATCGCGGTTGAAGACTTGGAACCAAATCCGGACCAGCCGCGTCAGCATTTTGACCGGCAAGCGTTGGAGCAGTTGGCTGATTCGGTCAAACAGTACGGGATTATTCAGCCCTTGGTCGTTACGCCGGTAGCAACGGGTAAGTACGCGATTATCGCTGGCGAACGCCGCTGGCGATCAGCGCAAATGGCCGGGCTCGCCAAAGTGCCTGCTGTGGTGCGCACGACCAAAGAATTGGAGCGCCTAGAGATCGCCATTGTCGAAAACGTCCAGCGTGTTGACCTGTCGCCGCTGGAACAAGCCGTGTCTATCGAGCGCCTACACCAGCAGTTCAATATGACGTACGAAGCCGTAGCCAAGCGGCTAGGCAAGGGGACATCGACGGTCAATAATATCGTACGTTTGCTGCAATTGCCCGAAGCTGCGCGAACTGCGCTGCACGAACAAAAAATTAGCGAAGGTCACGCCCGTGCAATTTTGGCGCTGAAGGGCCAGCCTGAAAAACAGGCCGATTTGCTAGCACGAATCCTCAAAAACGACTGGTCGGTACGCCAAGCCGAACGCTACGTCGTCTCCATAAAGGAAGGTTTTAAAGATACTAAAGCCACAAAACAACGCATGCAAACCGAAACGCCAGCTACCAAGCAACTGAGTAAAAAAATTGGTGCGCCAGTGCATATTCGGCGCACCGCACGCGGCGGCAAATTGGAAATCAGTTTCAAGTCTGACGACGAGCTAAACGCCGTCCTTGACCTGCTCGGTTGATCCAATTCACCGTATTTATAGAAAGTTGGTACGCCTTGCTAACGTGGTATCGAGCGGTGTGGTCGTCTACTAGCATATAACAGAGATTACGTATCAATCTAAGCTAGAACGTTTTGGCTGAACTGAGCGGCCACACGCGCAAGATCAATTTGCCAATAATATCCTTGGTTTCGACGGGTCCGAAGGTACGCGAATCAAGCGAGTTACCCCGGTTATCGCCCATGACAAAAATCTGGTTTGCCGGTACGGTGACATCGCGGTCGATGTTGGTCTGCCCGATGACTTTACCGTACGGCAACGTTTTGTCAGGCTGGAACCCATCTGGATGCTGGCTATTGTATACCGTGGCCACGCCGTCTTTTACCACGACGCGTTCGCCTGGTAACGCAATGACCCGCTTAATGAGCTGTTTGCCTGGGTCCTCGCCAAAACTGCTCAAGTTCTGATCGGTAAAAATTACAATGTCGCCGCGGTGCGGAATATACGCGTGACCGGTGATGCGCGACCACGTTTTGGGCACTTTCCATACTAGCAAGCGGTCGCTGTTGAAGAGCGTGGTTTCCATGCTTGGCCCGTCAACTTGGTAGGATTGGAACACAAATGCGGTCAGAAACAGCGCCACCAACGGTGCAATCAGCAGTACGGCAATGGTCGAAGCAATACTGCCGAACCCCTCGCGTGGAGTCTTGTCGGGCTGCGGCTCAGACACGACTGGTTCGGGCGCAGACGATGGTGTTGGCGCGTTGCTGCGAGGTGTTTCGTTTGGGCTCATCAAAGCTAAACTATACTCCAAAAAATTAAAATATGCACCTGTTTACTGCATATGCCGAACCCGCTATACTAAAAAACATTGCTTATGAATAATTTTAGAAGAGATGAACGTCGCAAGCCGCGGCGAGCGATGGACGGCATATTGAACGCTCCTTCGCGTCCGCAACTGACAGGACGTTCATTCGGTGGTCGCGGCGTGCGGACTGATTCCTTCCACACCACGCCGCGTACAATCGGGGACTTTTCGCGGCCTGCCGGCTACCACGTAGCGAACTCTGTGCTGTCGACGCCACGTCGTAATCAGCCGGGTACGCCGCCACAACGCTCACATGCAATCAACGAAGATTCATTGCTCCACATGAGTTTGCCACCTGGCAAACTACAACTGCGCAAGGACAAAAAAGCGCCCAAACGGCGTGGTTTCTTGCGTCACGCCCGTGACTGGCGCCGGTTGCGCAAGCGCGTGGTGCGTGGCGGGCTAGTGTTTGCGCTGTTGTTGCTGCTGGCTGGCGGGTATCTGGGCATGAAGGGATATTTTAAGCTTCACAAGGTATTCAAGGGCGGCGGCTCGGCGGCATCGCTAGCTGCGCATGTTAGCCCATCACTGCTCAAGGGCGAAGGCGACGGCCGCGTGAACATTCTGCTGCTGGGCCGCGGTGGCGACGGCCACGATGGTGCTGACTTGACCGACACTATGCTGCTGGCCAGCATCGACCCGGTGGGCAAAAAGGCGGCGCTAGTCAGCGTGCCGCGCGATCTGTGGGTGACTGCGCCGTACGGCGGCAACACCAAGGTTAACGCCGTGTTTGCCGAAGCCAAAGCCCGCGCTATGTACAAAACCAACGATATAAAACAGGCTGAAGCCGCCGGTTTCCAGGCTGCACAACAGGTAGTCCAGAGCGTGCTCGGCGTGCCGATTCATTATTATGGGATTATTGACTTTACGGCGTTCCAGTCGGCAGTCGATACGGTTGGCGGTGTTGATTTTAACGTCACCCCCGACCTCGCGGTTAGCGAGCACATGTTCAACGAACAAACACGCAAAAATTACTACCTCAACGTAACGCCGGGCATGCAGCATTTTAACGGGGAGCGAGCGCTGTTTTACACGCGGTCGCGCCACACCAGCGCGCGCGGCGACTTTGACCGGGCTGAACGCCAGCGCGTGTTCATCGAAGCCTTAGTGCAAAAGATCGCTTCGGCCCAAACCTACACCAACCCGGTTAAGGTATCGCAACTCATGGACGCTTTCGGCAATCATATCGCGACCGATATTAGCCTAAATGACGCCATGCGCCTGATGACAATTGGTAAGTCCATCGGTGGCAATTTTGACTCGGTTGATTTCGCGCAAGCAGGCAGCCCGCTTATGACTACAAGTATGATTTCTGGGCAATCCGTGGTCATTCCGACCGCTGGTGCGGGCAACTATACCGCAATTCAGACGCTGGTCCGTAGCAAGCTTCGCGATGGTTATTTGGCCAGCGAAAACGCTAGCGTCACAGTATTGAATGGAACGGCCAAGGCCGGGCTGGCCGCACAAAAAGCTGACCAATTGAAATCTTATGGGTATAATGTAGGTACGGTGGATGGCGCGCCGACGCAAACATACGAGAAAACAGTGGTAGTAGACTTGTCGAACGGCAAGGACCCGTACACCAAGAACTATCTCGAAAAACGTTTTGGCGTTAAGGCCGCCACAAAATTGCCGGACCAGGCAATCCAGCCCGGCGATGCAAAGTTTGTTATAATTTTAGGCCAAAATGAGACCATTAATAGCTAAGATCAAACCTGCGAACGGCTTTTCCAAAGTCGTTTATATCATATTTAACGTTATGCTGCCGCTGGTGGTTTTTGCCCTGGTGCGCACTGACTTTGTACCGTTGGCGTTAGCGATTATTCTGTTAAGCAAATGGCGAATGTTTGCCGTGCGGCCCCGATTTTGGTTGGCAAACGTGCGGGCAAACTCCGTTGATATTATTGTCGGCATATCATTTTTGATATTTATGATGCAGAGTAGCAGCCAGCTTATGCAGCTCGTCTGGGTGCTCGGCTATATTATTTGGTTGGTTGCGCTCAAGCCGGCGACAGATTCGCTGCTTATTTCGATGCAAGCGTTGATTGGTATGCTGGCAGGGTTGATGGCGTTGTTTATTGGTTGGCCGACGGCGCCGCTGTACGGGCTGGTGTTTGTGTCGGGGCTGATCTGTTATTTGGCGGCGCATCACTTTTTTGATAGCTTTGACGAGCCGTACGCCAAGTTACTGTCCTATGCGTGGGGTTACTTTGGCGCAGCGCTCGTCTGGGTGCTCGGCCACTGGCTGCTATTTTATGGCGTGGTGGCGCAACCGGTGCTCATTATCGGTGCGCTCGGGTTTGGCCTGGCGACGCTGTACTACCTGGACCACCATGACCGGTTGTCGCAAACGCTTCAGCGGCAATTCATATTTATTATGGTTGCAATTGTGCTGATTGTGCTCATTTTCTCAGATTGGGGTGATAAGATAGTCTAAAACAGAGGTGATAAGGAGGGTGTCATGCCAGAACATGAAGAAAAAGAGCATGAAAAAATAGTAAAAAGTACCGCGGTAAACGACGATTCGGCCAAAGGATCGCTCGAAGAAATGCCGTTCGTTATGGCGCGTTCGCACATGCCGACTTGGCCGCATGGCAGCCGGGACAGGACGTTGCCGAGTAGTATTAAACTACGGTTTTTGAGCTTTGCGCTATTGGTTATCGTTAGCCTGTCTGCCGGTTTTGGCGGTGGCTACCTAGCGACGCGTGATAACAGCAAAACAACTATCCAGAAACAGCAAGTGGTGCTCAAATCGCAAGGCGATCTAATCAGTAGTATCGCTAATACCGTGAGCCCAAGCGTGGTTTCGGTTGACGTGACTAGTCAATCGCAAACGTCCAACAATCCGTTTTTTGGCTTTGACGGTAGCGGCGGCGGTGGCACGCAAGAGAGTGCGGGCACAGGCATTATTATCGACAAAAGTGGGCTCATTATTACTAACCGGCATGTAGTTCCGGCGGGTTCGACCAAGGTCAGTGTGACGCTGTCGGACGGTACGACCTTCGACAATGTGCAGGTGATTGGCCGGACATCGCAGAGCGACCCGTTGGACATCGCGTTTTTGAAGATCACGGATACCAAGGGCAAGCAGCTGACGGCGGCGCAGCTGGGCGATTCAAGCCAAATGAAAATCGGTGATTCGGTGATTGCGATTGGCAACGCGCTGGGGCAATTCCAGAACACTGTGACGTCCGGCATTATTTCTGGGCATGGGCGGAGCGTGACGGCTGGTGATTCATCGGGTAGTTCGTCGAGCACCGAAAGTCTGCAGAATCTATTCCAGACTGATGCGGCGATTAACGAAGGTAACTCCGGTGGGCCGCTGGTTAATCTGAACGGACAGGTAATCGGTATTAACACGGCGATTGCGGGTGATGCGCAAAACATTGGGTTTGCCATTCCGATTAACGATGTGAAAGGTGTTATTAGCAATGTTTTAACCAAAGGCAAGTTGGAGCGACCATACTTGGGTGTGGTGTATATTCCGGTCACAGCTGACGTGGCCAAGACGTATAACTTGGGTGTGCAACAGGGCGCGTACATTCCTACATCGTCTTCGGCTGGCCGCGACGTGATTATTGCGGGCAGCCCAGCAGCTAAGGCTGGCTTGAAAGAAGGCGACATCATTACCAAAGTTGATGATCAGGCGATTGATGCCAGTCACAGTTTGACATCGCTGCTTGGACAGCATTCTGTTGGCGACAAGGTCACGCTGAGCGTGTACCGCGACAGCAAGACGATTACCATCGACGTAACGCTGGACGCCGCGCCAGAAAGTAACTAGCAACTGGTCGCTAGTTGCGCCGCTAGTTGCAAGGCAATGTAGCAGTCGTTCGTCGTTTGTTGTGTGGCTGGTAATGCTGTGGCGGTGGGCTTAGCTGCGCTGGAATCGCTGGACGTACCCCTGGACTTTGCCCAGCTTGTAGCCAGCTTTGGCGGCTAGCTGGACGAGGGCAGGATGTTGCTCTGGGAGACTTTCGGCGATGACATATGCTGGCTGCCGGTGGAGGGTGCTCACTTGCCGCCAAAACGTGCGGTAATGTTCGAGGCCGTCGGTGCCCGAAAACAGCGCCAACTTTGGCTCGAACGTTGCCGCTTGGTTGATCGGGTAGTCGTCTGGCACGTAGGGTAGATTGGCGAGCACAACATCCAACTGCTGGATTTGTTCATAGGGCGCGCCAAGCAAGCTTTGTTGCTGACAATGAACAGAAACACGGTGCAGCTGTGCATTTTTTTGGGCAACTGCCAGCGCCTCCGGACTGATGTCGAACAAAAAAACGCGTGCTTTGGGCAACTCGAGCGCGGCGGTAATGCCCAGGCAGCCCGAGCCGGTGCCGACATCGGCAATGACTGGATTGGGTGAAAGCTTTGGTACGTCAAGCAGCAAATTGATGACATCTTCGCTTTCTGGCCGGGGTACTAAAACGTGTTTATTCACCACAAAATCACGGCCGTAAAACACCACGCGACCCCTGATGTAGGCAAGTGGAATATGCCGGACGCGCTGCACAACAGATTTGTTCAAAATACTGACTTGGCTGGACGAAAGCACCAAATCCGCGTGTGCCAGCAAATGCGCGCGGCCTTGTCCGGTCACGTCTTCTAGTAGGATTAAACAGTCTAACCGCGCGCTCTCTATGCCTGCCTGGCGCAGTATATGAGTGTGCGCAGTGAGCCAGTTGGCAACATTTGTTGGCTGTTCGGCCATCTAGTTCGGCCTAGACTTCCTCGTTAATGAGTTGGCGTTCATAGGCGTGCAGCTGCTCAACGAGATCGTCGATTTCGCCGTTGAGTGCCCCTGGAATATTGCTGCGCGAATAACCGATGCGGTGGTCAGTAATGCGATCCTGAGGGAAATTGTAGGTGCGGATTTTTTCGGAACGGTCGCCGGAGCCAATCAATTTTTTGCGCGCGTCGGACAGCTGTTTTTGCTCCTCTTCGATTTTGGCAGCGAGCAAGCGGGCGCGCAGCACGCCCATGGCTTTTTCTTTGTTTTTGGTTTGCGATTTTTCGTCCTGGCAGGTAACGACCAAACCGGTTGGCAAGTGGGTGATGCGCACGGCGGAGTCGGTGGTGTTGACCGATTGGCCGCCATGGCCGCTGGCGTGGTAGACGTCGATGCGCAGGTCACTCGGATTGATTTCGATGTCGGTTTCTTCGGCTTCGGGCAGGACGGCGACGGTCACCGTGGAGGTGTGAATGCGCCCCTGGCTTTCGGTACTGGGTACGCGCTGCACACGGTGTACACCGGCTTCGAATTTGAGTTGACGGTAAATGTCCTCGCCATGCACGCCAAACACGATTTCTTTGAAGCCACCAACTTCGGACGGACTTTCACTAATAAGTTCAATCTTATAATTGTGGCGTTCGGCCCAGCGGACATACATGCGGTACAATTCGGCGGCGAATAGGCTCGCTTCGTCGCCACCGGCGGCGGCGCGAATTTCCATAACTACGTCGCGATCGTCGTTGGGGTCTTTGGGCGTCAGTGCCTCATGCAATGCGGCGTCGTTTTCGGCAATCTGGTCTTTGAGCTGCTCGAGTTCTTCGGCGGCTAGCTCGGCGAGTTCCGGATCGCCACCATCAACTAAACTGGTGGCTTCTTCCTGTTGCTGGGCCAGACTAGCGCGGTCGTCAAATAGTCCCAGCACATGTTCCAACTGCTGCCGGCGTTTGGCCAGCCGTGGATATTCGCGCGTGGTAAAAATCGCCGGATCAGCCAATCGCTGCTCCAGCTCGGCAAATTCACTTCGTAAATGTTGTTCTTTTTGTTCCATAGTTATCCTTAGTATACCTGGCGCGCCCCAGAAGTTAATAAAAACCGCCTGAATTATGACAATCCAAGCGGTTTAACGAGCGGGTGTAGCTATTTGCTAGTTTTTTTGGCTTCGGCTTTGTCGGCCTTGGCGGATTTGCGCGCGGCTTGCTTTTGTGCGGCTTTGGCGCGAGCGTCGCGGGCGGCTTCAGCAGCTTTGGCGCGAGCCTTGAACTTGTCAACGCGACCTTCGATGTCGACGATGCGCTCTTCGCCAGTAAAGAACGGGTGAGAGCTGCTAGAAATGTGTACTTTAACGAGTGGGTATTCGTTGCCGTCTTCCCACTTGATCGTTTCGTCGCTTGCCACAGTTGAGCGGGTCAAAAACGAAAAACCGTTGTTGAGATCCTGGAAAACCACTGGGCGATAGTTTTTAGGGTGGATGTCTTTCTTCATAATCCGTAGTATTTTATCTGTTTTTGCCAGAATTGTAAAGAGGGAGTTATGGTAATAATTCCGTGGTGGATCGCGCTGGCCGGCGACCACTCCACCAGATAGAAGCGCCGATGCAGGCTAGGCCTAGCGTGCCGACGACCCATTCTGGCAAATTGACGCCATATAGTTTGAACATCATAACGCTGCCCAGGAACGCGATGGCCCAGTGTGCGCCGTGCTCCAAAAAAACGTATTTGCCGAGCACATTGCTGCGCACCAGATGGAGTGTCATCGCGCGCACCCACACCGCGCCGCCGCCTAAGCCTGCCATAATGAGCACAACATCGTTGGTCAGCGCAAACGCCCCGACCACACCGTCGAGCGAAAAGCTGGCATCCAGCACCTCCAGGTACAAGAACGCCGCCAGTGCGCTCAGGCCAACTTGCCCTGCCGCCGACCCGATGTGTGTCTGACGCGACCGCATGGTTGCACTCATTAATTGCAGGCCAATATGCAATGTCATAGCACCGATGGAGGCGATCAGGACGACTTCGCGGTGCATACGGCCAACGGTCAGGTAGACCGCCAGCGACGCCAGCAGCATAAAGAACACGGTCACGTTATCGAATCGCCCCAACTTGCCCAGGTAGCGTTCCAGCCACCCCAACCAGTGTGTACGTTTTTCGTAATCTATAAAATAACTGAGAGCGATCATCAGCAAGAACGTGCCGCCAAACGCATTGATGACCGGTTCAATACGGTGCAGATCTTGTTCGTACGCTGCCGGATGGTGCAGGGCGAGGTCAAGCACCGTGCCAAAATGGAGCCCGCTGCCCGCCATGACAATCGCGATCGGCACAATAAAGCGCACCACAAACACCGCAGTAAAAATCCCCATGGTCACAAATAGCCGCTGCCAAAACGGCGACATACTGGCCAAAATTTTGCTATTAATGACGGCGTTATCGGCACTAAACGTGGTTTCGAGCAAAGTCAGTACAATGACGGTGAGCAGTGCGCTCAGGCCAAGCCGCCAGCCCACAAGACCCCAAACGACCACTGTCGCCAGCGTTGCAAACCAGTATAATCGGATAAGTTTCCAGCTCATTCTTACCATAAAGCATAACGGCAAATGGACAGTCGTGCAATTGCTTTACGGCGTTCTAGACAAAACAGGGGCGAACTGGTACAATACCAGAGTTACAACTAAACAGGTCGGGAACAATCCTCCTCTGCAGACTCCGTGTAGGACTGCTGGGGCACCCGCACCGAAGAGAAAGGACCAAACTTATGGCAGTAGCCGTAGACATTAAGGCGTTGCTCGCCGCCGGTGCGCATTTCGGACACAAAACGAGCCGTTGGCACCCTAAAATGGCGCCTTACATTCATTCCAAACGTGGCGGCAGCCACATCATCGACCTGACCAAAACGGTCGATGGGCTGGAAAGCGCTCTGGCGTTCATAACCAACACCGTTTCGGAAGGCAAGCAAGTACTGTTCGTGGCCACCAAGCGCCAGGCGCAGGACATCGTGAAGCAGACTGCCGAAGATGTGCACATGCCATACGTAACTGAACGCTGGTTGGGCGGTATGCTAACCAACGTCGGCACTATCCAGGGCCGCGTTAAGCACCTCAAAGACCTGGAAGACAAAATGGCTTCCGGCGAACTCGCCAGCAAATACAACAAGCTGGAAGTGCAACGCTACCAAGAAGAAATCGACGAAATGAACCGTATTTACGGCGGCATCAAACAGATGGCTGCACGCGTTGGCGTGGTGTTCGTGTTGGACATCGTGAGCGACGTAAACGCTGTTCGCGAAGCTCGCAAATTGGGTCTGCCTATTGTAGCTTTGGTTGATACTAATGCCGATCCATCCTCCGTAGATTATCCTATTCCTTGCAACGACGACGCGATCAAAACGATCGAGCTGATCATGAACTACATCAAGCAAGCTGTTGAAGAGGGCAAGCAGAAGACTGCTAAAGCCGCTCCAGACAAAGACCAAAAATAAGTAATAGGGCGAGAAACCGTAGGTTTGTCTTGTCGCCCGAAGGAGAAAACTATGGCAGTAGACATTGCAGAAATCAAACGGCTGCGCGAACTAACCGGCGTTGGCATGACTGACGCCAAAAAGGCGTTGGAAGAAGCCGCTGGCGACTTCGACAAAGCCTTGGCCGAAATGCGCAAAAAAGGTATGACCAAAGCCGAAAAACGCGGCGAGCGTGAAGCTCGCGCCGGTGTTATTGGCAGCTATTTGCACGACAACCGCATTGGTGTGTTGGTGGAAATCAACTGCGAAACCGACTTTGTGGCTCGCAACGAAATCTTTACCGACTTGGTTAAAGACATCGCGATGCACATTGCCGCTTCTGCGCCGGTGTACGTAAGTTCCGACGACATCGACGCCGTCGCTCGCGGCGAAGCCGAAGCCGAGTTCACGGCGAAGGCGAAAGCTGAAGGCAAGCCCGACAACATGATTCCACAAATTGTCGAAGGCATGCTCAAAAAACACTTTGCAGAGCGCTGCTTGCTGGACCAGCCGTTCATTAAGAACCCGGACCAGACTGTTGGCGAATACCTCAAAGAGCACATCGCCAAACTGGGTGAAAACCTGGTCGTGCGCCGCTTTAGCCGCATGGCACTTGGGGAAGTCGGCTAGGAGCCAATGACGTATGAAAGGAGACGGGCGCAACTAAGGTAGCGTCCGTCTTGCATATATGACACACGAAGCGCCCCAACCTCCAGATCCACAAAACCAACAACCAATACCGGTGTATGAACAGCGCCTGGACCTGACCGACCCTGGTCAGGCAGCAATTGCTCTGCACGAAATGGGTCTAATGGCCAGGACGCTGCACCGCCTTCTGCCTGATTCCGGGCACAAGGAAGGAATCGGTGAGTTACTCCTGTTCGCAGAGGGAACCTTCGGCAGTTTACAGGGCCAAGCGACGCTGGACGCCGGGTATGATTTCGCAACTAACACTTACGCGGGGATGACCACGAGAAAGGTTAAAATTCATGCTGGTGTGCCCGGTCAACCCGACCCTGAGACATCCCGAAGCCACGCTGCGCCGTTTTGGTATGCCGACAAACTCAGCTGCGCAGCCAAATTGCAGACGCGGCTTCTGGAATTCACGAACACCGAAGGTACGCCGTACGATATTGGCCGCGTAGATCCGCGCTTTCAACGCGCCCTCGCCAAATATTGCGCTACGGTTTACTCGGATGCGGTCGATTTGTTGGCTAGACCTGACCATCGTGCTTTCAAGGGCGCTGTCATCCATCGGTTACTCACCAGTGATGACCCTCGCGATAAGGTGTTGGCGGTCGGGCTGGAGCGTAGCATCCACCGAGCCATGAACCCCAGGCGTTTTGAGCAATAGTTTTGTTGTCGGATGCGCTATAATACACCGTAGACCACTAAGCAGGACAGTTATTTTATATGAATCCAAACCAAATCATTGATACGGCGAAACAGAAATTCCAAGCGGCCTTGCAGCATTTTGAAGCTGAACTCAAAAAAGTACGCACCGGCCGCGCGCACGCCAGCATGCTGGACGGTGTGACGGTCACCGCTTACGGTACGCAAATGCCGCTCAACCAGGTTGCCAACGTAACCGCGCCCGAAGCACAATTGCTGCAGGTTACGCCGTTTGACCCCGGAAACATTCAGGCTATTGCCAGTGCTATCCGCGATAACCCAACGTTGGGCTTGAACCCGTCTGACGACGGCCGGGTAGTGCGTGTGTCCATCCCGGCACTTAACGAAGAGCGCCGCCGCGAATATGTCAAAGTGTTGGGTGGTAAGGTTGAAGACTGTATGATCGCGCTGCGCGGTGTGCGTCGTGACGCCATCGATGCCGCGACTGCTGCCAAAAAAGACAAAGCCATCGGCGAAGATGACGCCAAGCGGCTCGAAAAGCAGATCGACGAAGCACTGAACAAGGTAAAATCCGACGTCGATGCGGCGGCCAAGGCCAAAGAAGCCGAAATCATGACGGTGTAATAATATGAGCGAACTGCCGCAAACTGTTCCCACGCACTTGGGATTTATTCTTGATGGTAACCGACGCTGGGCCCGCGAACAGGGGTTGCCGACGCTGCACGGCCACAAAGTTGGCTACGACAAACTGCGTGAAATCGGCCGCGAGTGCATGGACCAAGGTATCAAATATGTCACCGCCTACGTGTTTTCGACCGAAAACTGGACACGTGATGCCCGCGAAGTGTCATATTTAATGCGCCTGCTGCTGCGTATGGCCAAGCGTGACGTCAAATTCGCGCTGGAACACGGCATTCGCCTGCGTTTTCTCGGCCGTCGTGATGTTATTGACCCCAAAATCCGCAAAGCCATCGAAGAAGCCGAAGAAGCCACCAAAGACCAGACGCATGGCACCCTGGCGCTGTGCCTGGATTACGGTGGCCACCAGGAAATCGCTGACGCCGCCCGCCAGTGCATGCTCGATGGCCTAAAAACCGATGACATTACGCCCGCAGCCATCGGCGAACGCCTGTACGCGCCGGACATTCCACCGGTCGACATGATCGTGCGCACCTCTGGCGAACAGCGCATCAGCAACTTTATGCTGTGGCGCGCGGCGTACAGCGAACTGCTTTTTGTGCCAAAATACTGGCCCGAGATGACAAAACAGGACGTGACCGGTATCATAGAAGAGTACAATCGTAGAACAAGACGTTTTGGGGGATAGATGTCCGTATTTTTGTTAATCGTTGGCCTGATTTTGTTTGTCGGCCTGGTGGTCGTGCACGAATTTGGGCACTTTTTGATGGCGCGCCGCAATGGCGTTGATGTCGAAGAATTTGGCATTGGATTTCCACCGCGCGCTTGGAGTCGCAAAACCAAGAGCGGCTTTCTATTTAGCCTGAACTGGCTGCCAATCGGTGGTTTCGTCAAACTGAAGGGTGAATCCGACGCGGCGACCGCCAAAGGCACGCTCGGCGCAGCCAGCACCTGGGTCAAAACCAAAATTATGCTGGCGGGCGTGGGTATGAATTTACTGGCGGCGTTTGTACTACTAACGTTTCTGGCGCTCGTTGGCTTGCCGCGGCTCATTGATAATCAATTCACGATCAAGAGTGACACGCATACTGTGCGCAACGACGTGCTGGCCGGATACATTGAGCCGAATTCCCCAGCGCATACGGCCGGCCTGGGCGTACGCGATCAAATTCTGAGCATTGGGCCAAAAGGCGACATGCAGCCGCTCACGGCCGCCGACCAATTGCCTGCGCTGACCGAACAATACGCTGGCCAACAGATACAGCTGCGCTACGAACACCAGGGCGCCGAGCACACCAGTGCCATTACGCTGCGTGACAAAGCAACTGTCGAAGCCAGCAAAAAAACGTCCAATCCCAAAGGGTACTTAGGCGTTTCGCCGACAGAATTCACCCTGACACGTTCGACCTGGTCGGCGCCGGTGGTGGCGCTGGGGCTACTGTGGCAGTTTACGGCTGCCACGTTCCATGGCCTGGGTACGGCGATTGCCGCGGTGTTCCAGGGACAGGGAAGCCGCGCGGCGGCGCAAGTCTCTGGTCCGGTCGGTATTGTGGTATTGCTCAAAGATGGCAGCCTCCTCGGTTACCAGTTTGTGCTCATGATCATCGCTATTATTTCGCTAACCTTGGCCATTATGAACGTGCTGCCGATTCCAGCGCTGGACGGCGGGCGGCTATTCATGATGCTGCTCTCACGCTTATTTGGCAAGAAGTTGAGCGAAGTAATGGAAGAGCGCATTGTGGGCGCAAGCTTCATTTTTCTGCTACTCTTAATTGTAGTGATTACGGTTGTCGATGTCAGACGTTTCTTCTAGCAAACGGTCGTGGTCGTCGCTCACGGCGGCGTTATGGGTGCTGGTCAGCTTTATTGCGATTCCGGTGGTAGCAGGATTGCTCGTCATGGCGTTTCCAGCGATGTTCGGCTGGAGTACTCCGCGTATCGACCAGTGGTCGGACCAATCGCCGCTGGCTAACTTTTTATTCGTACTTGTGTCCGAAACTTTGACCGTGGGCGCGCTGTACTGGTTTGTGCGCTACCGTAAGCATTCGTTTGCGCAAACTATTGCGTTGCGCTGGCCGCGGTGGCGCGACGCAGTGTACGCCATTGGCGGCATTCTGACGTATTTTGTGCTGTTTTTGGCTGTATATTCGGTGGTGAACGCGGTTATTCCGATCGACGCGCAGCAGCAACAGGCACTTGGTTTTAGCAAGAGTGCAACAGGAATCGGCCTGGTGCTCGCGTTTGTCGGCCTGGTTATCTTGCCACCATTGGCCGAAGAAACAATGTTTCGCGGTTTTTTGTACGGTACGTTCCGGCGCCATAAATTGCCGGTCCCGTGGTCCATAGTGTTGACCAGCGTGCTGTTTGGCGGCCTGCATCTGTTTGGGTCAGAGGACGGCGGTTTGCTGTGGATTGCCTTTCTGGATACGTTTGTACTGTCAGTCGTCCTCTGTTATGTCCGTGAAAAAACGGGTAGCATTTGGGCGAGCATCGCCATTCATGCGCTCAAAAACGGCTTTGTTTTTGTAAACCTCTTCATAATTCATGCCACATAAGTTACAATAAACGCGACATGAAACGATTAACCTGTACGTTTTCGATTCTCGTGATTCCGGCCGGCCGGCCGTAGTTTTTATATACCGAACCTATTAACATAAGACATATATAAGGAGTGACAGATGAGAATGTCACAACTCTTTACGAGAACAAGCAAGACCATTCCTGCCGACGAACAAGCCAAAAACGCGCAGTTGCTCATCCAGGCTGGATTTATTCATAAGGAAATGGCGGGCGTGTACGCCTACCTGCCGCTTGGCAAACGCGTGCTGGACAACATCGCCAACATCGTGCGCGAGGAAATGAACGCTATTGGCGGGCAAGAGGTGCAGATGACCACACTGCAGCCCAAGGAGTTATGGGAGCGCACCAATCGCTGGGACGACAAAGTGGTCGACAACTGGTTCAAAACCAAGCTGGCCAACGGTACCGAATTGGGCGTTGGTCTGACGCACGAAGAGCCGATTGTGGACGCGCTGAGCGATTTTATCGATTCATACAAAGATTTGCCAGTGCGAGTGTACCAGATTCAAAGCAAATTCCGCAACGAACTGCGCGCCAAGAGCGGGCTGCTGCGCGGCCGCGAATTCATCATGAAGGACATGTATAGCCTGAGCCGCAGCCAGGACGAGCATGACCGGGTGTACGAAGAAATCGTCGAAGCTTACCACCGCGTGTACCGGCGTCTGGGTCTGGGCGACGACACCTATCGCACCTACGCTGACGGCGGCTACTTTACGGAGCGGTTCAGTGACGAATTCCAAACGCTCAGCGACGTTGGCGAAGACACCATTTATGTGGATGAAACCAAGAAAATCGCCATCAACGAAGAAATTTTGACTGATGAAAACCTGGCCAAAGTCGGGCTCACGCGCGACAATTTGGTCCAGAAACGCGCCGTGGAAGTCGGCAACACCTTTCCGCTGGAAAGCAAGTACACTGACGCGCTGGACGTCTATTACACGGATGAAAAAGGCGAGAAGCAGCACATCATTATGGGGTGTTATGGTATTGGCGTCAGCCGTCTCGTGGGCGTCATTGTGGAGAAGTTTGCGGACGAAAAAGGCATGGTTTGGCCAAAAAATGTCGCCCCTTATCAGGTCTACTTGGCCTCTGTTGGACGTGACGAATCGATATTGGAACATGCAGAAGTGTTATATAAGGCCTTGACCGATGCCGGGATTGAGGTATTATATGACGACCGAGATGTGCGAGCTGGCGAAAAGTTCGCGGACGCCGACCTGATGGGAATCCCTTACAGAGTGGTCGTCAGCGGCAAAACAATCGCCAGTGAGCAATACGAGGTAAAATCCCGGACCGATGACCAAGTCCAACTGTTAGATCAGGACAGCCTCATGAAAATGGTCGCACGCACGTAAACCTAGTTGATATAATCGCTAGGACCGGACAATAACAGCTTCAGCAGAAGGAGACATGAAACCATGAAGAAACAATTCCATCTGACCCAGCAGGGAGTCGACGAACTGAAGAAAGAGCTCGCCGAGCTTATCGCTCTCCGTCCTGACATTGCTGGTCGCATCAAAACTGCCCGTGAATTCGGCGATTTGGGTGAGAATATGGAATACACTGCTGCTCGCCAGGAGCAGGAGCGCAACGAAGCTCGCATTACCGAGATCGAGTTTATTCTGCTGAACGTTCAGGTTATTACTGCACCTAAAAACGACAGCAAAGTCGTGTTGGGCTCAACAGTCAAGCTTAAGAGCGAAGCTGGCAAAACCAAGCAGTTCCAAGTCGTCGGCACGGTAGAGGCCGACCCGTTGAACGGCAAGATTAGCGACGAGTCGCCGATCGGCCAAGCGCTGATGGGCAAAAAGGAAGGCGAAAAGATCGAGATCAAGACGCCGGCCGAGACTACGTGCTACACCATCGTCGACATTAGCTAACCTGCGACGACAATAAGCCCGAAAGAAAGTCCCGGCCACAACCCGGGACTTTCTCTGTAAATATGGTAAAATGTAACCGAGCAAAGGAACAAAACTATGCAATGGCTAAACCAAATTGTGGACGAGTTGATCGCTCGTCACCCCGAAGGCGAGATCCTGGTCGAATCTGGTGGTTCACCGTCTGGTACGCATCACTTGGGCCATATGCGCGAATTTGTGACCTCTGACGCGATTATGCTGGAGCTGCGCCGCCGCGGTCGCCAAGCGCGTCATATTTACTTTGCGGACGACCTGGATGGTCTGCGTAAAATCCCAGCCGACGTACCCGCAGACTACAAAAAATATCTGGGCATACCGCTGTGCGATGTGCCCGCACCCGATGGCAGTAAGCAGTCATACGCCGATTACTTCCTAGCGCAGCTAGAGCGGGCAACTGCTTCCCTGGGCGTCGAAGTGAGTTTTATCCGGGCGCATCAAAAATACCGCTCTGGCTTTTTCGTGCCCGCAATCGAGCGCAGCCTGGGCCGTCTGGACGTGGCCAAACAAGCGCTCGAAACCATTTCTGGCCGCCAACTGAATGACCAGTGGTCGCCAATTCAGGTACTTGAAAATGGCCGGCTCAAAAACCGGGCGTTCCTGGGCATCGACCCAGAGGCCAAAACGGTACGCTATCGCGACACCGACGGCAATGAGCAAACCGCACGTTATGACAGCGGGGAAGTCAAGCTAGACTGGCGCCTGGACTGGCCCGGCCGCTGGTGGTTGCAAGGTGTGACGGTCGAGCCATTTGGCCGCGATCACGCCACGAAAGGCGGTTCGTGGGACACTGGTGTGCAGATCATGAAGGACGTTTACGAGGCAGAGCCGCCATACCCCGTGCCATACGACTTCATCAACATGGCGGGCGACACCAAAAAAATGAGTGCCAGCCGCGGCACCGGACTTGATGCAGAAGAAGGTTCGACTATTATGCCGCCAGAGGTGGTACGCTTCTTTATTTTGCGCGCCGCGCCAGCCAAACGACTCTATTTTGACCCAATCGATGGCGTTGTGCAGCTGATGGACGAATTCGCCGCGCTGGCCGCTAAACCCGACGACCAAAAAACCGAATCTGAAAAGCAGTTATTGTACTTGTGTACCATTGGTCAGGAACAGAAAACTGTCAGCCGCGTGCCGTTTTCGCACTTGGTGGCGAGCTACCAGGCATCGCTGCGGGATGCTGACCGCACTATCGACATCGTTAAACGTACCGAATACCGCGCAGTAGCCATAGAAGACGACGAAATCATTCGCCGCGAACTGAAATTTATCGACGCGTGGCTGGACAAACGCGCGCCAGCCGACAGCAAATTTGAGCTGCTACAAACCGTCGACGCCAGTGATTTTACGGATGGTGAGCAGGCGTTTTTGCGGACTCTGGGAGGCAAAATCGCCGACGCACCTGCTGATGCCGATGGCGCATGGTTCCATAACGCCATCTACGAGTTAAAGGATAGTTTAGACATGGCGCCAAAACAGATGTTCACCACGCTGTACCGCGCGCTTATCAACAAAACGTCCGGGCCACGCGCCGGCTGGTTCCTGAGCATTTTGCCCCGCGACTGGCTCATTGCGCGTCTGCGGCTGCAAAAATAGCTCCCCACGAAAGCTGACTGCCGAAATAAACCAAACGTACGGTTTGGGCCGCCGATTCTATGGTTTATTGCCGAAAATTTGCAGGGAAGGAGCGGTTATCTGATTAGGGTCAGGATGGCAGTGGATTGGGTCTAGCCGAGTCTCGACGCCCAAATAGCCAATGGCGGCTTCCAGAACACGATTGGGTGCATCATCCCGTGCTTCAGGGGTGAAGGCTGCGATACGCATGGGGAAAGTTAGCTCGGGGATCTTGGTTATCTGTACATCGGTAATTTCTGCTAGGCAGCGCCATAGAAACGTTCGTTCCCGATTAAGCATATCCTGGCTCTGTTTATCTGGAATGAGTGCCACGTACTGCAGGCCACGATCGTCACAGTCTTGCCGGATGCCGTCAAAAGCGATTGTGTCCGTTGGTTTCCATGCGTCCGGATAGCGGTCTTGCAGGCTTGCAATGATTTGTGCAACACGCCTTTGCCGGAGTGGGAGGCCATTTGCGCCAAACCGGTCGATTACTTCCTGTTTTCTGATTATGTCAATACGCGGGATCAGGGTGCGCTGGCCCGACTTGGCCTCAAAACCGCGCAGACGTACACCCTTCAAACGATTGAATTCTTTGGTGAGTGAAGTTGTGAGCCTGCCGACGCCTTCTGCCTGAGCGGCGCGGCAAATACTTAAACCATCATGAATTAATTCGGGCATTAAGCCATCTTACACCTAAATGTGCAAACTTCCAACGGGGGTCGTAAAGATTACTGCAATACGCGGTAGGCAAAGGCGACGCGCTGGCCGACGGTGACGGCTGACAACAGCGTCAAAACCGCAAGCACAACGGTCAAAAGGTTCTGGCCAAACAACTGCGTAGTCGGAAAGATGGCGTACAACGCCAGGCCCACAAACACCATAATGAGCCGTTCAGTGCGCTCCACAATGCCGACGCTGGCTTGTAATTTGTTGCCAGCCGATAGCGCGGCAAGTTCGGTGCGTGACCGGATATAACTGGTCAAATACGTCAGCATAATCAGCGGCAACAGCAACTTCCAACTGACCAAACCGGCAAACCCGAACACGGCAATCACCGTAAAATCAGCAAACCGGTCAATGGTCGAATCCAAAAAACCGCCAAACGCAGTGACTTTGCCCTGAGCCCGCGCCACCATGCCGTCCAGCATATCTAATCCGTTAAAGACAAACACTACCAGCGCCAGCCAATACAACCCGTGCATCACGCATACGAAAAACAGTACCGGAAACACCAGCCCAAACAGCGAAATAACGTTGGGATTCATCTTGCGCAACAGATGTGCTAACGGTTTGAGAGACTTTTCGGCGTACGGCTTCAGCGTCGTCAACATAGTGTTCCCATTATATATGAGGTGCTGTTCGCTACCAAACAAAAGCGTTTTGGCGTATGCTAAACGCATGGCAAATTACAAAGGACATGTGCTCGGCGGCCTCGCACTGGGCAGTGCGTATGCGGCCGCATTAACGTATGCGCCGACGGAACATTTTACGCAAATGGCGGGGATTTTACACGACTGGCAGCTACTGGCGGCGATTATGGTGTTGAGCGTGCTGTTCGCGCTGTTTCCCGATATTGATACTAATTCCAAAGGGCAGAATATCTTTTTTGGATTAGCGCTGGCCGCGGACATTGCGCTTATTTGGAGTGGAAATATTCAGGCGGCGGCGTACCTGGGCTTGGTAGCCATGCTGCCAGTCGTGGGTAAGCATCGCGGCTGGACGCACAGCAAACCGGCTATGGTATTGGTGCCGCTGCCCATCGCCGTGGTGCCGTACTTGTACAACCACCACATTCTGCCGCTGTCGCTGACGTTGTACGGCGCGGCGGTCGCCGGGTACTTCAGTCATTTGCTGCTGGACGGGCTGATTGTACGCTGGTTCCGGGTCAAAACCCGCGTGTTCGCGGACTAGTCTAATAGCCCAGCGATAATCGGCTGAATAGTTGCAAAAATTTTGTCATAACCTTTTTGGTTGGGATGCAAGCCATCCGTGTACAGATAGCTCTGCTCCCAGACTTCCGAAGAAATGTCGGGCTGGATATAGGTGACTTGGTAGCCGCGACAAAGCTCGCGTAGTGTTTCATTAAACTGTGTAATTCTGGCATTGGTAAAGAACGATTTGCCGCCCGTAAAGGGGCTGATTTTAGGATTCACCTTGGTTTCGTCGACAGCAATGAGCGTTGGCATTGCGATAACTGCGTCAAAGCTGGACTGTAGCGTTTGCAACAGGGTGGACGTCCTGGCTTTGTAGGTTTCGATCGTTGACACGAAATGCCTCGCAGTGTCCTTGGCCTTGGTGTCATTCCCGCCGATGCAAACGATAGCAACGGTTTTGTTGTTGCGGCCGTACTGTTTGACCGTTTCGGCGATTATGTCCAACACGAAGTCCGTACCCGCGCCTGGTTTGCCAAAATTGTATAGTTCGTACTTTTCGCCTACGCCATTCGTGCCATACATTTTTGCGTGGAGGTATTGCTTGAGCAGATCGGCCCAGCCTGCTTGTTCGGCACCCACACCGTATGCGACCGAGTCACCGAAGACAAAAAATTGAATCATACCGCATCCTTATTCCTGAGTTGATAACCAATCCCGATAGGTCAATAGTAACAGAAAAGAGCCTGGCTGCATCCAGGCTCTTTAGTCAGGGCAGAAGTTTGGTTACTTCTGACGGCGTTTGACGGCGATCAAACGACCGGCATAGGCTGCTGCGCCAGAGGTAAGAGCGGCAACAGGCGCGATCAGATCGTTCATACCAGTGTTTGGCAAGTCGGTGGCTGCTGGCTGGGTAGCCGGAGTCGTTGGTGTCGGTGTTGGTGCGGGGGTAGGTGTCGGCGTCGGGGTGGGCTTGGGGACGCTCACTTTGACGTCGGCAACGTCGCAACCTTTTTGGGGGTTGTCCTTGACCTGGCTGTCACCGGTGAAGCAGGCTTTGTTTTCGATGACATCCCCGTCTTTGGTCGAAGTGACCTTAACCAGGTATTCCTTGGTAACTTTTTGACCAGGGTTGATGGTGCCGAGGTCTTCGGTGATCTGCGTCTTGGACGGATCGCTCACCAGCTGTACGCCAGCAGGCAGCGTGTCGGTCAGTTGGGTGTAGAACATTTGGTTTGAGTCACCGGCGTCACCAGCATTGCTCACTTCAATCGTATATTTGAGAATGTCGCCAGGCTTAGCGGCCACAGCGGTGGCGGGGTCGTTAGCGTCGCTCATGGCGCTACCGGTCGTCTGGTTCTGGACAGACTTTTTGATAACACCTTTGGGGTGCCAGGCGAGGGCGGGGCTAGCAAATGCAGTTGCAGCGATTACCCCTGTTAAACTTGCAACAGCAAGTACTTTAGTAGCTTTCATACCTCTAAACTCCTTCCGTTAGCGGTTCCGAAGTCGTCTCTACCAGGCTCCGAAAGAGATACGCATGCAGTATACGCTTAAAAAGATAATTAGTCAATATTATAAGCATAAAAGCAATAGTCCGTGTCATAGGGTAACATTGAAGAAATGCGCAAAATAGTTTAGAGTATACAAAACGTGGAACAGGGACCAACATCACCACCAACTCGACTGGAGCTAGCCGCTCTGTTTTTGAGCCATTCCTTGGCTATTGCGCCCGAATTGGTGCCTGACCTCGAGATGGAGGCAAGGCAGCAAGCATTTGAACAAGCTTGGGACGTGCTGAATGAAGTGCCAGTTACCGAAATTCCGCCAACCGAGCGAGAAGGCCACGCAACCCACCTTGCGGTGGTGAAGGCGATGATTCAGAATCGTGCCGTTCCCAAGGTCTTTGCCGAAGGATTGATTACAGTGCCGCCTGATGCGCTCCGTGCCACTGTGGCGCAGACCGCCAACCGAGTCCGCGAGCTGCTTGCTGGGCGCATGGCGCAAGAAGTTGAAAAGCCTGCCGCCCTTGAACCCTCGCCTGCCGCACTACCAGAGGTGGCGTTGCCAATTCGTACGCCTCGCCTGGAGGAGGACTTTTCAGAAGTGCCGCCTCGAAGCCGTTCAGCTAAAACCGTCAAAAAAGCTCCTAAAAAGCCTGTAGCCAAGTCCTCAACAGGTGTATCTGACACGCCGGCATCGCCCGCTGCGTCTGGGCGGCTCGCACCAAGTGCAGCCAAAGCCCGCACCAAATTCAACAAACCTGGCGCCAAACCCAAGGACAGCCTTAGCGAAACCGAAAACAGACAGGTTTTGGAAGTTTACCTCCAACGTAAGCGAACCCTGCCACCCGGTACGCCATCCGCAGACAGTAATTGGCGCTTGTGGGCCATGTGCTATGGTGCCAAGGCCGAGCTATTCCAGGCTGCTCCAAATACCTCTGAAGAGCGCGTAGCGAAAGCAATATGTGCCTTATGCCCCGCAAAACCCGAGTGTCTCCAAGAGGCTCTAACGCGTCCGGATGAGATCGGCATATGGGGTGGTACAAACAGATGGCAGCGCGGCCGGATACGTGGGAAGGCGCAAAGGGCGGCAAAAGCCGGACCACAGCCTCGAGGAGATGGCAGTGCTGATGAAGCCAATCCCGATTTCGATTTGCAACAAGAGTAACGCTCGTATATCTTATATCAGTTATGGATGCAGAACAGATTGCGCACTCACCCACGTCGCCGCGCCTATTGGTTAGGCAGCTTCTCTCTAGTGTGGGCGAACACATCGGAGTGGAACCGCAGGGCGTGCATCGGCTTACTTCAAGCGACCGCTATCATCATCTGACGCTATTGATCGACCATGTTGAGGGGAACGAGCCGCCCGAATCAACACCCGACGACCAAGAAGCGCGCAAGCTCGACCTGATCGTGCTCAGAAGGTTGCGCACTGGCTTGTCGCTTGGCGCGGCGTTACTCCAGCGCGGCATAGAAGTGGACGACCGGGGGTTGGGGCAAATGGTGCAGGATACGGCGAGTCGCGTGCGTTCTTTGCTTGAAGCCAACCCGCTTAATCTGACTGGCGGGGCGAAAAGTTTAACGAAGCCGGCAAGCCTTAAGCGTTCGGATGCGTCTGGAGATGTAGCCAAGAAACCCGATGATATGACCGACGAGATATGGGCGGTTTTTCAACGCGCCAATATTCCTGACCGCCCGCGGACCGATGAGGACGACTGGCATGCGTGGGCACTCTGCCGGGGCGCGGAAGATATTGAAGACTTTTTCCCAAAAAAAGAGAACAAATACACGGTCGCGACCGCCAAAAGAATTTGCCGCAGTTGCGTGGTCAGGACTGAATGCTTGCAGGAAGCCCAGGAAGAGGGAGACGAGTTTGGCATATGGGGTGGTATGACATCGCGGGAACGCCGGAAACTTAAAGAGAAACCCAGTCAACCGTAGCCATGAGCCACCCAGAGCTGATCGGACAAGCTAATGCCGTTATGCCACGCGATCCGGACAATCCGACGGTGCGGCGGCTTCACACTGAAATCGCAACACAGGACGGCATAACGTACGAACAATTTATGGAAGTGTGCCTGTACGGCCGCAGTTCGCGCGGCGACGCAGGGGGTGCTACAGAAGAGTTGGGCTACTATTCTTCTGGCCGGGCGGGCATTGGCGCGGGGGCAGATTTTGCTACGCACGCCGACACAACGAGCGCGTATGGCGGCACCATCGCGCACTACGCGCATGATGTCTGGCAACAAATCGGTTCGCCGGACCGGTTATGGGTAGTGGAGCAGGGCGCGGGTAACGGCGCGCAGGCTGCCGGCTTTTTGCAAGAAGTTGATTGGCAAGTGGCAGAAGGCGCGCCCGCTGACCGACGCAGCTTTGGCGCGTTCAGACAGGCTGCGCGCCACCTTATTTTGGAATATGGCGGCGGCATGATCGCGCACCAGCAGCAACGTTTGCAAGGCAATGCCGTCAACTGGGTGCACGGTTCGGCCATCGACCTACCGCTCATGCCGAAGGGCAAGGACACGCCGCCGGTGCTCTTCACAAGCACGGAATTACCAGATACATTTCCAGTGGCGCGCGTGCGCAAGCGTGTGTCGGGCTTTCGCATTGCCCTGGAACAAGTCTATGTGACTATGACCGACCGCGGCGCATTTTACGAAGAAACTCGTCCAATCGAGGCCGAAGATTTGGCGGCCGAAGCTCGTACTGCCGACAGTATGGCGGCAATGGCCGACGGTGAGGAGCGGGTGTTTAATATGCGGCTGCAACGCTGGAGTGGTGCCATGGGCAGCGTGTTGCGGCGCACAACGGGCGGCGTATTGACCATCGATTATGGCCATCATACTTTGGACATGAACTTGCCACCCCGTATATACCATCACAGCGTGACTGCGCCTTACGGCTCGGCCGAAGGCCAGGCCCACATGTATCGTTTGCAATACGAATTACCAGGAGAGGTGGACATTACGACCTCCGTGCCATTCCGGGCGCACGATGCCATCATGCGTCGCCATGGATTGCGTCCGCATCATATCACCATGGAAGCGGATTTTTTGCGTTACTACGGGTTTGAAACACGACTGCACCGTGTGGTGGCGGCTGAAGTCGCGGCACCCAATCCCGTGCTTGAAGCTATGTACGCCGCTCAGCGGCAAGAGGGCGATAATCGTAGTTACGAAGCATTTGTGCGTGACCACATGTCGTCGTTTATGCACACGCATCATGTTGACCGTACCCGGTCGTTCATGGCGTATGCTTACCGCAAAACGTCCTAGATGCTATACTAGTTATAACAAAGGAGGGAATATGCGAGCGATCTGGAAGGGCAAAGTTATTGCCGAAGCACCAACGGAAGACCTGATTTTTATTGAACGGAACTGGTACTTCCCGCCCAGCAGTGTCAAACAGGAATTTTTGCGCAAAAGCCCCACACCATATACGTGCCCGTGGAAGGGCGTGTGCCAGTATTTTGATGTTGGCGCCGGGGACGATTGGAGCCAGGACAACGCCTGGAGCTACCCGGAGCCCAAGCCGTCGGCTATCGAAAAAGTCAAAAAAGACTTTTCGGACTACGTAGCGTTTTGGCGCGACATCGAAGTTAAAGAGTAATTCAGGCGGGAAGCGGTGGTGGACAACAGGACTGACGACGATGACCGGCACGCTGACGCGGACGGCACGAAGCTGGGCGAGAGCGAAACCCGTTTGGCGCAGGCATTGTTTGCGGCCGGCTGTTTTTGGGGTGTGCAATACTATTTTGACCAGGTGCCGGGCGTAACGCGAACGGTCGCGGGCTACACCGGCGGCCACACGCAGAACCCAACGTATGACGACGTTTGTTCGCACACCACCGGTCACGCTGAAGCGGTGTTGGTGACCTTTGACCCGCACAAAGTCAGTTATGATACGTTGCTCAAGCAGTTTTTTCATATGCACGACCCGACGCAGCTCAACCGCCAGGGGCCGGACATTGGCGATGAATACCGCAGCGCGATTTTTTACTTCAACGATGCGCAAAAAACGGCAGCGGAGCAGGCCCGCGACGCCGCCCGGGCAACGCTCAGCCAGCCCGTGGTAACGGAGATTACTCCGAGCGGCCCATTTTACGAGGCCGAACCATACCACCAAAAATTCGCCGAACGCACCGGTATCGGCATGTGCCACATTCCCTACGAACCAATATGATCAGCCGCAAGTTAGCGTAAGTCGTACTGGCCGGTCCCAGGCGCAATAATGTAAAACGTTTTATTTGAATTCACAAGGTCTGGGCCTTCGGTGCGCGGTCGTGCTAAAATAAGTCCATGTCCAAAGCGGTGCGAGCAAAACAAAAAGCGGGGTTCGATGCGAACACCTCGGCGCGGCTGCGCAGTTCCAATGTGCGGTTGGCGATTTTTCACGCGGTGCAGGGTTTGGCCATTTTGCTGCTCAGCCCGGCCAAGCTTGCGCCCGTCACCGTTAGCTATAACACGACCGACCCGATCGCCACGGAACTTGCCGGGCACCGCGTGCTAACATCGGTGGCGCGACATATGTTCGATATGAATATTGTGTATGTGGTGGGGGCGTTCTTTTTGGTGTCAGCCGCTGTGCACGCACTGTCGGCAACCCTCTACCGCAAGCAGTACGAAGCCAACTTGACCAAAGGTTTCAACATCATCCGCTGGATTGACTACGCGGTGAGCGGCGGCTTGGTTATGCTGGCTTTGGCGTTGGCGGCCGGTGTTACTGACGCTGGTAGCCTGCTAATGATTGTGGTATTGGTGGCAGCGGCACAGCTGTTGGCTATGATTATGGAACGCCAAGGCGAGACCAACGCAACTACATGGATGACGTACGCGCTTAGTTGCGCGGCAATGGCCGTGCCGTTCATCATATTGGCTGGCTACTTCCTGGCGACGGGGCTCTATGGCAGCGGCGGCACATCAAACTTATTGTACGGAGCGTACGCCTCGGCGTTGCTTCTGTTTGGCTTTTCGGCGGCGTGCATGGTTGCGCAGCGGCGCGGCCGCGGGCAATGGCAGCAACCGGTGTATGCCGAGCGCGTGTACATGTTGGTTAGTTTACTGCTCAAAACGGTCGTGGCGTGGCAATTGTTCGTAGGAGTGTTTAAACCGTAGTAATGAAAACGCTCATCTTTGACTTTGACGGCACGATCGCAGACAGCTTTGAACTCGTGATCGAGATTGTCTATGAGCTGACCGGCATTCCCAGGCAGAGCGAAGCAGAAGTGGCGCGTCTGCGCAAATTACCCCTGTTAAAAGCGGCCCGCGAAATGCGTATTCCGCTGTCGCGCGCGGCTGGACTCATGATCAAAGGCCGACAGATGATGCACGAACGCATCAATGAGGTCGAGGCATTTCCGGGCATTGCCAAAGCGCTCAAAACGCTGCACGACAGTGGCTACCACATGCTTGTTATGAGTTCGAACAGCGAACAAAACGTACGTACGTTTTTGCGCACGCATAATCTGGAAGGCTACTTTGACGGTGTCTACGGCGGCGCCTCGGTCATCAGCAAAACGGGTACGCTGCGAAAGGTGCTCAGGCGCAACCGGCTTAAACCCGCGAATTGTTTTTACATTGGTGACGAGGTTCGCGACATTGTGGCCGCCGTGAAAGCCGGGCTGGAACCAGTAGCCGTGACTTGGGGTTACCAGGCGCCGGAAGCGCTCATCGCTTGCCATCCGTACGCCGTAGTACACAAACCAGCTGAGCTTTTGACTGTTTTCCCACCCGACGACAAGGTATAATCGCCGTATGCCTACAGAAGTTGTAATCGAAAAATTAGTTCATGGTGGTCAAGGCCTCGGCACGTTGGCCGATGGCCGCAAGGTGTTCGTGTGGGGCGCCCTGCCGGGCGAAAAAGTCACGGTGCGCATCCTGAAAGGCAAGCGGTCGTACGCCGAAGCCATCGTACAGGAAGTATTGGAGCCGTCGCCGCTGCGCGTCGAACCGCGCGAGGATAACTACCTAGCCACCAGCCCGTGGCAAATCGTCACTTTTGCCGCCGAAAACGACTATAAAAAGCGTATTGTGGACGAGTTGTTCACGCAGGCGCATATGGACGTGCCGGACTTCACCATGACCACGGCCGGTGACGACTGGCACTATCGTAACAAAATGGAATATTCGTTTTGGGGCGACGAAAATGGCTTGCATTTGGCGTTGCACAACCGTGGTTCGCACTACAAAACTATCGTGCAGGGTAGTGAACTGGCGCTGCCGGCTGTGGACATTGCCGCCCGTGACGTGCTGGCCGAACTGCAACGCCAGAACGTTCGTGCCGGCGATCTGAAAACAATAATTGTTCGCTGTGACCAGGCTGGAAACGCAGTCGCGTCTCTGTTTGTGAAGCCAAAGGAATTTGCTGAACTATCTTTGCCGCCGAGTTTGCAGGGCCTGCGCGTATACCATTCCAATCCCAAAAGTCCGGCGTCGGTGGCAACCACCTTGCTGCACGAACATGGCAAGATGCAACTGCATGACACGCTGTTGGGCCGCGCGTTTGCATATGACGCGGATTCGTTTTTCCAGGTCAATATTCCAGTTTTTGAACAAGCGCTCCAGCGCATAAAGGAGCAGATGGCCGACGAACCGGCCATCACCGACATGTACGCGGGTGTCGGCGGTATTGGGCTAAGCGTCGCCGCGCATAAAGTTGATCTGGTTGAATTGGATGCCGCCAGTGCTGCCATGGCGCGCCACAATGCCGAAACAACAGACGTCGACGCACGGGTTATCGAAGCGCCGAGCGAAAAAGCGCTGGACTACATTACGGCCGACAAGCCGGTTATAGTGGACCCGCCACGCGCTGGTTTACACGATAAGGTCGTCGATCGTCTGCTAGAAACCAAGCCGCCGCGCATTGCATACCTCAGTTGCAATCCGGCCACGCAGGCTCGCGACCTGGCCAAGCTGCAAGCCGCGTACGACATCACATACTTTGAAGCGTTTAACTTTTTCCCGCATACGCCGCATATCGAAACGCTCGCCATTTTGACTCGTAAATGATACGATAACGTTTTTGTAACGGAGCGTGTCGGATGAGAACGAAACTGTCCCTTGATCCTGTAGCGCACATGACTACCTCAATTCCGGAGAGGCAACCGTACGACACATCGGGGGTGCTAACTGACATGGCGGAACTCCTGGGTGGCGTCACTGTCGCCGCGCATATTGAAGGCGTGCACACGACCAACTACTCATGGCGTGATGATACTGCCATCATAATAGGTAGGCATTACAGGGGTGAAGAAAATGTCACGGTACGTATGGACGGGCTGCATCTGCCCGAACGACGGCGCATCTGGGCCGCGTTGCAGCTGTATAGCTTTCGGGCGGGCCAGCGCTTCGGAGATCTGTCCTTTGTAGTTATGGATGCCGCCGGCGATGTTGCCCAGCCAAGCCCGTCGGTAGATTTTCGGTATTCTGCGCCTGAGGACCGACTTCCGTATTCGCTGCGTGATGCGCTGCAGGGGCTGGCTACCACAATATTTCATGGTGATGAAGGCGCCCGCGCCATTGCTGACATCGTGGGTGCGACAGATCTCGCCGCATTCCAGGAAGCGTGGCGCGGCGGCGCAGAAGAGGATAGTCCGTTGTCGGCGGCGCGGTTTTTGCTTGACCAGGCAGAAACGTATTACCAACCGTAACACTCTGGTATAATAGGCACTAATGGGGAATAGCAATTACTGGAAGGAGCGGTCGCTCCCGTATAAACCTGGTCAAACGGCGCCGTTCAAGGTGAGCCGTAGCAAGATCGAGCTATTCAAACAATGTCCGCGCTGTTTTTGGCTGGACGTGCGGCTCAAAATCAAGCAGCCCCAAGGCCCGCCGTTCAACATCAACAAAGCCATCGACGAACTGTTCAAAAAAGAGTTCGACACATACCGGGCCAAAGGTGAACCGCACCCGATTATGGTGGAATACGAACTGGACACGCTGCCGTACAATCACGACAAGCTGGACGATTGGCGTGAGACGTTCGTCGGTGTGCAATACGTGCACGAGCCCACCAATCTGTTGGTGTTTGGCGCGGTGGACGACCTGTGGGTCAACCCGGCCGGCGAAGTTATCGTCGTGGATTACAAAGCCACGGCCAAGGACAAAGAAGTCAGCATCAGCGCCGGCTGGCAGATCAGCTACAAGCGCCAGATGGAAGTGTACCAGTGGTTACTGCGCCGCAACGGTCTGGCGGTTAATCCTACGGGCTACTTTGTGTATACCAATGGGCGTATGGACTTGGACGGGTTCTACAATCGTGTGGAATTTAAAACCAAATTAATCCCATACACCGGCAACGACGACTGGGTCGAACCAACGCTCATGCAAATGAAACAGTGCATGGACGGCGACATGCCCCCAATGGGCGAAAGCATTATGGGCGGCCCGTGCGAATTTTGCACCTACGCCCGCCAGCGTGCCGAGCTGACTATCAAAGCGCTTCAATCCCGCGGCAGCAACCCCAAGAAGAAATAGAATAATTCACGTAAAGGACACAGACGATGCCTCTGAGCGAGTTTGATATTAACTTTAAAGCTGCCCGTCATCCGGAGATCGATGCGGTTATTGAGGAAGCCGGCATCAAGCGCGGCTGGTTTCTGGCGCTTGCACGTAGATCTAGCTTTTTGCTCATGTCGCCTACGGGTATGGGTACGCATCAGAAGTTGGTGAATCCCAGGTACAACGCCAATTACTTGCGACATGTGTTGGGGCAATTGGAGCCGCACGCCAGCGAGGATGCTCATGCCGAATCCTGCCAGGAAATTGCCCGTCAGCCAGTCAGCCGACGAATTATGAGTGAGGAAATTACGCAGTTTTACGCAGGCGTTCTGGCGGACAGCACTAGGGTGATGGACGAGGGCTATGAGCCAGGCTTGTATCTCCGGCGTGACCACTTGGGTGCTGCCGGCCTAAACCGCAAGACCATCCAGCAGCGGGAAGGGCCAGGCTTGGTGCTGCCATCGGACCCGGGTCATGCATACTCGCCGCTTCTACCTATCGTCAGGCCCGTAAAACGTCGGGGTATTGCTGAGTATGCCACGTGGCTTGTGCCGGGTGGGATGGAGAATCTGGAGGCGGTCCAGTTTTCGCTTAGTGGAGTGACGACAGATCTTTTTGTGGCTTCAGAACGGATAACTTCGCTACTGGGAGGCTAGCGTAGCAGATGGGGTAAGCTCCTTGCGCTACGCCAGTCAGTGCGGTAGTATGCCACGGTGAGCAGCACAAGAGAGACATTAGATAAGCTGTACGCACCGCCGTATACTTACGAACGCACTTCGTTTCAGGGCGATCCCGAGACGCTGCGCAGTATCAGCGACGACTTGCTCCAGATATATGCACCCACCAAAACTCAACTCGGCCGGGCTTTGCGTTGGCTTGATATACGTACGCAAAGTCAGACATTTGTGCCACACCGCAAAGAGGCACTTCCAAAGTACCAGATGTCCGTCGGACCAGTTGTGCTGGGTGAACTTTACATCCAGACCGGTGACTTAACGGTGCCGGGCCACGCCGCTGGCTGGGCGGTTTTGCAGCTATACCGCGAGAGTTTGCTAGGGGCTACCATACAGAGCTTTAACGCCATTGACCCTTCACTCGATGCCGCCAAACGATTTAATGATTACCAAATACGGCCATTTTCGGACGGTACGATCCCGGAACTCGCCCGCGAAATACTGGCCAGAAAAGATAGCTTTGCTAACCAGGGCCTGGACATCATTCGGAATCCCAACAGTCCTGGCGGCTCCCAGGTAGTATTAGACAATCACATCGACGCGTCGTTGCCAGATCTGCTGCAAACCGTCAAGGATACCTATGATTTTTACTACCCTGAACACCACGGCGCCACATCGGCCGCCGTTGCCAATATTGTGGGGGCACACGATGTCGATGCGTTTCATCAGGCTTGGAACGAAGCCAGCGCAACGGGCGAAACTCCGGCCGCTGCCGCACGCCTGTTGTTGCAAAGCGACGTGTTTATAGGTTAACCGCTGGCAGCTACCTTGCGATCCGACCCGCCGACACGACTGCGTAGGTTGTCATTCGGCTCACTGACCACTAGCCGGACGTGTTATACTACAAGTAGATGAACGTGAGATTTGCTCCAATCAATTCCACCAGTTTTCGTTCCGGTCGCCTTCGTAGGCGACGTTAATTTGCTTGACCATTGTAAGAGGACGAAACATGTTAGACATTCAATTCATTCGCGAGAATCCCAAGGAAGTTGCCGAGCGCGCCCAGCAAAAAGGCTACCCGGTCGACGTACCCATGCTATTGCAGCTGGACGAGGAACGCCGCAGCTTGCTGGCTGCCGTCGAAGCGCTGCGCGCTAAACGCAACGACAACGCCGCGCTCATGAAGAACGGCAAGCCTACGCCAGATCTCATAGAGCAAGGCAAGCTCATTAAGGCCGAGCTGGCGCAGCAGGAAGAACAGTTGGCAGGCATTGACGAGCAGTACAAAAAGCTGCTCGCCGCAGTACCTAATATGCCGCTAGCCGATGTGCCCGTTGGTGCTACTGAGGAAGAAAACGTGGTCATCCGCACCGTTGGCGATCAACCACAGTTCGACTTCAAACCCAAAGAACACTGGCAAATCGCCGAACCACGCGACCTCATCGACAAAGAGCGCGCCGCCAAAATCGCCGGCAGCCGGTTTGCGTACATTAAGGGCGATTTGGTGCGGCTGCAGTTCGCCATTATGCAATTTGTTATGCAGACGCTGGGCGACGAAGCTATTTTGCAGGAACTGATCACAAAAAATGGTTTACATATTTCGAGCAAACCGTTTACGCCCATTTTGCCGCCCGCCATGTTGCGCACTGCGCCGTACGTGGCCAGCGCGCGCCTCAACGCCGAAGAAGTGACGTACAAGCTCGCCGACGACGACCTCTGGCTAAACGCCAGTGCCGAGCACACTTTGTGCACCATGTACTGGGACGAAATTTTGCCCGAAGACATGCTGCCCATCCGCTACATCGGCTACAGCACCAGCTTCCGGCGCGAAGCCGGTACCTACGGCAAAGACGTCGACGGCATTTTGCGCCTGCACCAGTTCGACAAGCTGGAAATGGAAGTGTTCAGCACGCCAGAAACCGGCCAGGATGAACACAAATTGTTGGTCGCCGTACAGGAATATTTGCTGCAGCAGCTGAAGGTACCATACCAAGTGCTGCAAAAATGCACCGCCGATATCGGCAAGCCCAACGCCAGCGGCTACGACATGGAATGCTGGATGCCAGGGCAGGGCAAATTCCGCGAAACGCACACCGCCGACTACATGACTGATTACCAGGCGCGCGACCTCAAAATTCGCGTGCGCCGGGGCAACGGCACCGTTCAACTTGTCCACACCAATGACGCGACGGCCTTTGCATTAGGCCGGATTATCATCGCCATCATGGAAAATTTCCAAACGGCGACTGGCAAAATCATCGTTCCGGAAGTGCTCAGACCGTTCATGGCCGGGCAAGCGGAAATCTAAGTAAGGGAGGGGCTAACATGATTGCAAAGCTCGAAATCAGCGGCGTTCACATGACGGTGGACGACGACCTAAAACGCTACGTCGCCAAAAAGATTGGTCGGCTGGATCGATTTATTCCGCGGCGCAGCCGGGTGAGCGTGCATGCCGAGGTCAAGCTCAAAGAGGGCAAGGCCAAGGATAAAAACGAGCGTACTTGCGAAGTTATCTTGCATTTGCCGCACGAAATTCTGACCATCAAAGACTCGACCATCAACATGTACGCCGCCATCGACATTGTCGAAACCAAGCTGCATACCCAGCTCAAAAAATACAAAGAGCTGCACGCCAGTCCGCGCCTCCACCAGCGCATGCTGACCAAGCTCAAACACCGCCCATTGGCGGCCGACTAGCGTCATGGCGCAGCACAGGGTTCCCACGCGCATATTGTGACTTTACCAGGGCGATGTAACGAAAAATCGCCAGTGCGCAGGGTGGTGCAGGTGAACCAAAATCAAAAACAGCACGAAATCGATGGTCAAATGAATGCTGACAATATATAAGAACGATTTGCTGCGCCGATAAATGTACGCCTGCGACAGCGCAAATCCAAATATAATCGCTGGCCCCCAGCCGCGAAACCCAAGGTCATACAAAAACGCGGTAAAAATTGTAGCTTGTGCGATATTCGCCCAGGTGAACGGCAGATGTTTGCGCAGCAGTGCAAACACTGTACCGATGAAAAATAGCTCATCCCAGACGCCAACACCCATCATGCCGACGAACAGGCGACCAATGCTATTCAGGTTAAAATCAACTGACCAGTTGAGGTACGCGCCCGTCATGGTAAAATAAACCGGAAATACCAAGTACGTCAGCACGCCAGTTGCCAAAACATACAGCACTTCATGCGTGTACCACGTGCGTTCGCGCCTAAACGGGAACGCCATAACTCGGTCACGGAACACCTTACGCGTAACCAAAAACGGCGTAACAACGGTTATGAGAATAAGTACCGGCAGAAATAAGATGTGGCTGACATCAATGTTGGTGCTGACCGGCATAAACGCAAGCAGTCCGAGCAACGCCGCCAGCAGCAGCATGTGCCGCCCGAACGCTGTTCGCCAGTGTGAGCCGGCTAGTGCGCTGGCCGCCGCCAGCCCTAGCCAGCCGACCCATGAATGCACATCGAGCAGTGCAATCGTGCTCGCACACAGTAGCCCGGCAACCACATATTTCAAGGGAACTTGCAGTTCCCGCTCGATATGTCCAGCTAATTCCATGCCAATATCATAGCTCACGGAACAGGACGGCTCAAGCGGCGCGCGCCTTTGCTACGTTTTTATGGTAGAATAAGGCTCATTATGGGAAAACGAGCTGTGGTAATTGGTGGCTTCGCGACCGGCGAAACTATCCTGACGCCTGTTGCGAACGAACTGTGCGAGTCCGGTCGCGCTACCGACGCTGAAGTGTTTACCTTTGTGCAGGCCATGGCTAAACCTGAGAAGGTCAGCCGGGCTACCAAAGATGCCCTTGTCGTTACGCATTCCGCTGGTATTTTGGCTGTTGCCACGACTATGCGCCCAGCAGAACTGGTTGCCGCAAATGGTCCCGAGCCCCGGACTTTTTGGCAACTTGCTAGCGGTGCCGCACGCAAAATGCGCCGCAACGCGGCGCTCATCAGAGATGCTGGTTACCTATACAACACGGCGTATGCCTAAGTTGCCGCAGATAACCAAGCCGCCAGTCGCCGGCATCCTTGGGCGCACCTGAAGCGGGTCGGGCAAGTGCAGACGTTTTCTACCTTTGGTCACCTAGCGGCAGCGCAGGCTTGCGACGTCCGCGTTGCCGCACTCGTCACGCAGGAAGATGAATTCTTCCCCTACGTGTTACATCTTGACCATCCGCTTGTGCCGACTTTTGAGCACAAGGGCAATCACGACATGCTGCTTGCCGCGCCGTCGGTGGTGCTTG